>Ga0272448_1003232_pt1 | contig 19598 bp, 20 predicted proteins | sample YNPCB0191_FD_202220 | JGI IMG/M metagenome (GOLD analysis project Ga0272448, IMG submission 202220) | Hot spring sediment microbial communities from Yellowstone National Park, WY, United States - YNP-CB-019-1 | ecosystem: Environmental > Aquatic > Thermal springs > Hot (42-90C) > Sediment... | reverse complement strand
TGTTGCACCAACAATCATAAACGGTAGAACCTACTTACCTTTGAGATTCATCTCTGAATCCCTTGGACTTACTGTTGACTGGGATCCTCAAACCCAAACCATCACCATCTACTACTGGAAATAACTAACATCTCCATAAAACACATAAGGGGGCCGTGAGCCCCCTTTTTTAATTAGTTGTTTTTTACAAGCCATCACCTTTTTCTTTACTGAAATGCATTCTCGCTATGAAGTTTTTTCTACAAAATCTTTTTTATAACAAAATATAATTATGAGGAGCTTCCTTTATTTATCCATCTACGTCTGATTTGTTGAAAATGTTCTTCGTTTTTAAAAGTTTTGGTACTATAATTTAAAAGTGAGAGACATTTGATAAAAATATTTGGAATTTTTGCTAAGTTTTGTTAAAATTAATAAATAAGAAATTTTTATAATGAAAAGATTTTTAAAAACGGAGGCAATAAATGGAAGAGGATGAAGTTGAGCTGAGAGACTACATCAATGTGCTGGTAAAAAGGAAAAGGCTCATAATTGTTATAACGCTAATTGCCATTCTCATAAGCGGTCTTCTGAGTTACTTTGTGTTGCCAAAGGTATACGAATCCACAGTGAGTTTTATTGTGGCAAATCCAAACATTGGAACATCTACTACAAATCAAGCATCTTTATTCGAGCAAGCGACTAATCCATTTACTTTTATGGCAAATCCTTCGATTGCAACATACTCTGAACTTGTAAAATCACCTTCTTTTCTTGCAAAGATCTTAAGTGAAAATGGCTTTTCAAAAAACTTAACGCCCGAAGTTTTATCAAAAAGCATAACCGTAACAAACCCAAAGGACTCCAATTTAATTGTTGTAGATGTCGATCTTTCCGATCCTGAGCAGTCCTATAAAGTTGCGAAGGCAATTGCTGACGAGTTCCCAAAGTATGCCCAGGAATTAAATAAGGTGGACGTTTCTTCTCTTGTCTCCTTTATTGAAGCGCAAATACAGGATGCAGAAAAGGACCTTGAGACAAAAGAAAAGGCATACAAGGATTCGCTCTCAACTTTCACATCAGATATCCTAACAAAGTCAAAAGAAGTGCTCCAAGGTAAGGAGTCCCTCTATCTAAGTGAGGGAAGCAAACTTGCAACGGACGAACTCAACCTTGCCCTTGCAAATGTGCTAAAGGCGACAAACGAATACCAGGCATTCCTTGCGCAAGAAAATAATATTACAGTCTTAACCAAAAAGATTGATGTTAAACTTTCAGAATTTTCTCAATACCAGGATACACTTTCACAATTGCAGATATCCATTGAAACGACACATGCAAAACTCGCCGATTTAACAAAGCAAATTGCAAAAGAATCACAGTTTATAACTTTGACACAGTCTGTTGCAGACTCGCCATTTTTAACTCAGCTTGTATCCGATAATCCAAACTTTAAAGAACTTGTTCATCTTCAAATGGAATCAACTCAATTAAATCCTCTTTATCAGCAGTTGAGCAGTCAAATTTCAACCCTACAGGCGACACTTGCAGAGATTACACAGCAACAAACTTCAACTCAAAAGATTAGTGACCAAAATCTTAAGGAAATTTATGCCTTGCAGAAGCAACTTGCAGAAAAGCAGGTCACTCTTGAAAAACTACAGAGAAATCTCGATCTTTCAAAAGATGATTACTCTAAAGCCCTCACACACTATCAAGACCTCAGCACAATGCTCTCTCTTAATACAGGCGGCCTTCTTACAACTGTTCCTTCACTAAAGGCTCGCCAGGAGCAGTTAATTGCATTAAAAAGGGACCTGGATGAGGCACAGGCAAACTATGATATTGCTTTTTCAATCTATAACGATAATTCAAAACTTCAAAATATCGACATTGGTGGGCTTATTTCTCTTGACCCAACCCTTAGAGATGAACAACTTAAATACCTATCAATGAAAAGAGACCTTGACCTTGCACAAAACAAGTATGACCTTTTGAAACAGGGCTATAACGAAGCGAAGATTCTTGGAACTATGAATATGGAAAACTTGAAACTTGCTCTCGAGCCAACTATGCCAGAAAAACCTGTGAAGCCCAATAAAAAACTCAATATTGCAATTGCAGGAGTTGCAGCTCTCTTCTTCTCAATTTTACTCGCTTTCTTCCTTGAGTATATGGAAAATACGCAGAATAATAAAAAGGAGGCAAAAGCATGAAGAAGTTTGCTACCTTGTTTATAGTAACCTTTTTGGTCCTTACGTCCTTGCTTAATATTTTTCCTGATATTGTAAGTGCAACGCCTTATTCAGTTAATGTAAGTGGGCAGGTTCTTTTTGCAGAAGAAAAAGCTAACCTCAAAATAAAGGTAAATACAGGAGACATTGTTCTTATAAATGGCGAATATGTACAGCCTGTGAATGGTGTTGCCTCAAAGGAAGTAAACTTAAAGAACAATTCAACCCTTATCATTGCAAATCCAAATGGAAAAAGTGTAAGGATAGTCCTTTCTTACACAGAGATTCCTGGTTTAATTAAGTCATTTTTGCCTTCGCTTGATTTTAGTTTTGATACAGGAAAATTAACTTTTACCTATAGTGGTAAAATGTCGAGAAGACCGCCAGGTTCTATCAAAGGGAATATGTCTATTAAGGAATCTAAAAGTAGTGTTACTTTTGATGTTGATTCAAAAGGGAATTTTAGTGCAACTTTAAAAATGGCAGATGGAAAAAATACTATACAATCCTATGTAAGATACCTATTACTTGTCAAATATTCTCTCCCAAATTTTACTATTGATATTGGTAAGGCAAAAGTTGTAAAACTTGTTGTTAACAACAAGTGGATGTATGTGGATGGAGTAAGAACCGAAGTCGACCCAGGAAGGGCAACAATTCCGATAATTATTGCAGAATGGGGCAGGACGCTTCTTCCAATAAGATCTGTTATAGAATCCCTTGGTGGCACAATTGTCTGGGACGGGACAGAGAAAAAAGTAACTATAAATATTTCAGGCACAAAGGTTGAACTTTGGATAAATAAAAACTATGCCTATGTTAATGGTAAGAAGGTGCAGATTGATTCCTCCAATGCAAAAGTTACACCGATTATCAAAAATGACAGAACGATGCTCCCTATCCGTTTTGTTGCAGAGTCCATTGGTGCATATGTGAACTGGTATCAAGCGGATAAAAGCATTTTGATTGTTTATCCGAAGGAGTAGAGGAGGCTTTTGGTGAAAGTTATAATTCTTGCAGGTGGAAAAGGCACAAGGCTTTGGCCGTTATCAATGATGATAGGAAGGAAAAATGAGTAGTCCATTTGTTATTAGATCGAGAGCTCCTTTGAGAATAAGTTTTGCAGGAGGTGGGACAGATGTTTCCCCTTATGTGGACGAGCATGGGGGGGTTGTTCTTAATAGCACTATTAACCGTTTTGCTTATGCAACAATTATTCCAAAAAGCAGTAAAGAAGTAGAAATAGCAAGTCTTGACTACGATGTAATATTAAAATATACAATAGACAAAGAGATAGCGTTTGATGGACAGTTGGACCTTATAAAGGGGGTAATCAATAAATTCCGTTCAAAATACGGACTTAATAATGGATTTAGGATTTTTGTGCATAGTGATGCGCCTCCTGGTTCGGGTTTGGGCTCATCATCTGCAATTGCGGTAGCAGTAATAATTGCCTTTGCAAAATTAGTGAAATTGCCATTAACTCCCTATGAACTTGCAGAACTTGCCTATGAGATTGAGAGGGTAGATGTTGGCATAAAAGGCGGAAAACAAGACCAATATGCGTCTTCTTTTGGCGGAATGAATTTTATCGAGTTTAATAAAGATATTACTGTCGTAAATCCTTTGCGTATAGAAAAAAGCATCTTAAATGAGTTAGAATATAGTTTAACTCTTGGCTACATAGGAAGCACTCGTGCCTCTTCAAAGATTATAGAGAAACAGATCAAGAATTACGAAGAAAAACAAAAAGATGCAATCTGTGCAATGGATAACATAAAGAAACTTGCTTTTGAAATGAAAAATGCTCTTTTAAGGGGAGAACTCCATCGTTTTGGTGAACTTCTTAACGAAGAGTGGTATGAAAAGAAAAAGATGGCTGAAGGTATATCGAATGAAATAATAGATAGGATATATGATGAGGCACTAAAGTCAGGCGCAATAGGCGGTAAAATTTCAGGTGCAGGTGGTGGCGGTTTTATGTTCTTCTATACAGAATTTGATAAAAAGGTAAGCGTGATAAACAGATTAAAAGAATTAGGGGTTCAGGTGCTTCCATTTAGTTTTGTGGAGGACGGGGCTACTGCCTGGGAGGTAAAAAATGGATAGTAGAAAATTGCTGCAGGAGAGAATCAAAGACCATATCCAGACTACGGGCAATCTACTTTCTACCTGTGGAGAAGATATGATTAAATTATTTGATATTTGTGTAAATGCTATAAGGCAGGGCAACAAAATAATTATTTTTGGTAACGGTGGTTCTGCGTCGCAAGCCGAGCATATAGCAGGAGAATTGGTTGGCAAATTTTATAAAATAAGAAAAGCGCTCCCTGCAATTTCGCTTACGACAAGTTCAACTATCATTACCGCTACTGCAAATGACATATCGTTTGATGAAATTTTTTCACGGCAAATTGAGGCATTGGGTAATAAAGGCGATGTAGCAATTGGCCTTTCAACAAGTGGTAACTCAAAGAATGTTATTAACGCCATCAAAAAAGCAAACGAGATTGGTCTTTATACAGTTGCATTTACCGGTGAAACGGGTGGCAAATTAAAAGATTTAGCAAATCTGTGCATCAAGGTTCCCTCGCAAGATACTCCAAGAATCCAGGAAATGCATATACTACTTGGGCATATTTTGTGTGAAGTTATAGAGGAGGCTTTGAGTTAATGCAGGCGTTAATACTTGCAGGTGGACAGGGCACACGTATAAGAGAAATCACAAAAGACGAGATTTCAAAAGTAATGCTTCCTGTTAATGGCAAACCCTTTCTTTATTATATCTTGATGTATCTTAAAAAAGAGGGCATAAAGGATGTTATTCTCTGCGTGGGCTACAAAAAAGAAAAGATAAAAGAGTATTTTAAAGATGGCTCTGGTCTTGGATTAAAGATAACATATAGTGACGAAGATGTTCCTTTAGGAACCGCAGGTGCAATAAAAAACGCCGAGAAATTTATTACAAGTGACACATTTTTCCTTCTAAACGGAGACACGTTGTTTCCTGTAGATTTGAAAGAACTTCTTAATTTCCATAAGTCTAAAAATGCATTGGTTACAATGGCATTAAAAAGTGTGGACGATTGTTTCAGATATGGTAGGGTAGAATTAAATGCAAATTGTGAGGCGACAGAGTTTATTGAAAAAGGAATTCATGAGGTTGGGTTAATTAATGGTGGAATATATGTTATGGAAAAAATAATTCTTAATAAAATACAAGATAACACCTTAGTTTCTCTCGAGAAAGATATTCTACCATCTTTAATTGGGAATGGTTTATACGGAAAAGTTTTTAATGCCTATTTTATAGATATAGGGATTAAAGAGGATTATGAAAGAGCAACAAAAGAAGTGCACAATATTTTTGGATAGGGACGGAGTAATTAACGAGAAAGCTCCGGAAGGAGATTATGTTAAATCTCCTGAAGAACTAAAATTATTAAATGGAGCAGCGGAAGCAATAAAAGAATTTAATAAGAGGGGGTATCTTGTAATAGTTATCACCAACCAAAGAGGTATAGGCAAAGGAATAATGCGCAAAGACGATTTTGAAAAAGTTATGGCAAAATTGAATGAAGAACTCAAAAAGTATGGTGCACATATAGACGCCTATTATTATTGTCCCGATGCTGATGACACATCTCCTTGTAGAAAACCAAATATTGGTATGTTTCTTAAGGCAAAAGAAGATTTTCCCGATATAGATTTTAAAAACGCATTTGTTATAGGCGATTCTTGGAGGGATGTAGAAGCAGGAAAGAGATTGGGTGCAAAAACTATTTTTATTGGCAATGATGCTCCTGTTCAAATTAAAAGTGACTACGTCGTTGATAACTTATTAGAAGCAGTTTCTATAGTCGAGGAATGCTATAATGAAAGCAGAGATGGTTGATTTTTTGATTAAGCTATACCATAAGGGCTTGGGATTGTTTGCAAGAAGTAATTCCCAGCTAATTTTAGTAACGTTGTTTAAGGCTTTGATGAGATAGTATTAGAAGGGCATAAGAAGAGTTCGCAGAATTTTACCTTAAAGTTAACTTAAAGGAGGCTTAATGGATATTAAGACGGTAGATAATGATAAATTAGAAGGGGAGAAAACACAAAGAATACAAGCAATAATTGTTCAAGCTGGCGGAAAAGGCTCGAGGATGGGGAACTATACTGCAAATAAACCAAAGGCATTGATATCTGTTGATGGATTACCAATGTTGTGGCATTTATTTAAAATATTCCCCGATAAAGGTTTCATTATTATTGGAGACTATAAATATGATGTTCTATCAAGATATGTAGAAAATTTTTATGACGGAAAGTATATTTTGGTGAAGTCTGATGGCATAGGGACTTGTGCTGGTCTAAAAGAAGCTCTTTCGTATATAAAAGAAGATGAACCATTTATGCTCATCTGGAGTGATATTTTGCTCCCTTCTAATTTTAGTTTAGACAATATCGATTCGGGTAAAAACTATATTGGTATATCAAAAAATTTCGAATGTCGTTGGTCATATGTAGAAGGAGTATTTAAAGAAGAAAAATCTAATGAGCATGGAGTCGCTGGTCTTTTTATTTTTAATAGTAAAAATGTTATTGACGATGTTCCTACAGAAGGAGAATTTGTAAGATACTTAAGCACTAAAAAAGGCATTAAATTTGTTGAATTGCCTCTTTGGGGGGCAAGAAAAATTGGGTCAAAAGAAGTTTACGAACGGTATGAATCATCCAGATCTCAGACTAGACCGTTTAATCAACTACTGATTGATAACGATAAAGTAATAAAAAAGCCTCTGGATGCTCAGGGAGAAAGACTTGCAAAATTGGAATCAAATTGGTATGAATTTGTGAAAAAATACAAATTTGATTATGTACCAGAAATATTCTCTTTTAATCCATTGGTTATGGAGAGAATTTATGGAAAACATCCATTCGATTATGTATCTTACGAAGAAAAAAGAAAAGTACTTTTAAGAATACTTGATGGTTTAGAGACTTTACATAAATTGGTTCCTCCCATAAGTGGAGATGTTTTTAGCTGTAAACGTGAATATATAGATAAAACCTTTGATAGACTTAAGAAAGTCAGGGACATAATCCCTTTGGTTGAAAAAAAGGAATTTAAGGTGAATGGAAGATTGTATAAGAATCCTCTATTTTATCGAGAAGAATTAGAAAACATTGCCAAGACTTTTTACGAGAAGGAGTTTCACGTTATTCATGGAGATATAACTTTTTCCAACATTCTTGTCAGTGACGAGTTTAACCCTAAGTTTATAGATCCAAGGGGATATTTTGGTTTTACAAAAATATTTGGAGACAAGGACTATGATTATGCAAAGCTTTATTATTCTATATATGGCAATTATGACAAATTTAATAGAAGGCGGTTTTTTGTTAATGTTTACAGTAATGATGTTACATTGGAAATCGAGAGCAATGGTTGGGAAGACTTCAGGAGTTATTTTTTCGAAAATGTAGGTAAGGAAAAAATCGATAAGATAGAATTTCTACATGCTGTTATTTGGTTGTCTCTAACTTCTTACGCTTGGGATGATTATGATTCTATAATTGGTGCTTTTTACAGAGGCGTTGAAATGATGGGGCGATTCTTATGAGAAAACACTTGGAAAATCAGATAAGGTCGATGATAAAAGTTATCGAAAGCTTAGATGATGAAATTTTAAAACAATTTGTGAAATCTGCTGTAGAGACAATTGAGGGCGGTGGTTCTATAATAGCGTCTGGTCTCGGGAAAAACGTTCCAATATGTGATAAATTTGTTGGAACATTGATTTCTTTAGGGATTAGAGCTTATTTTCTACATACTGATTCGGCTTTACACGGAGATTTGGGGCTAGTTAGGAACGGGGATATGGTAATAATTTTATCAAAGAGCGGAGAAACTTCCGAGACTGTTCAGTTGGTGTACTACTTAAAAGAGAGAGATGTGTGGACATGTGGCTATTAACATGTAGAAATAAAAGTACTTTAGGAGAGTTAATTAAGAATAAAATTGTATTAAACTTAGATGAAGAGGGCGACCCCTGGAATCTTGTACCAAATAACTCAAGCATTGCTTTTTTGTTGATACTTCAGGGCTTGGCGATGACATTGATTGAAGAATTGAATATTCCTTTAGAAACATTTAAGAAGAATCACCCTGGTGGGTATATTGGGTATGTGCTAAATGAAGGTAGGATTTATGGAAAAAATAAAAATCTCTAATTTATCAAAGGTATGGCTAATAGATCTCGACGGGACTGTCGTGAAACATAACGGCTACTTAAATGGAAAGGAAGAATTCTTACCAGGTGCAAAAGAATTTCTAACATCAATTTCTACATCAGATACGATAATTTTTCTTACCTCAAGGAAAGAAAAATTTAAAGAAGACACAATTAAGTTTCTAAAAGATAATGGAATAAAGTTTGATTTTATCATTTTCAATCTTCCGGAAGGTGAGCGTATTTTAATAAACGACATTAAGCCAGGAGGCTTGAAAACAGCTATTTGTGTAAATGTTGTAAGGGATTCAATTTGGAACCTGCAATTTGAAATAGATGAGAAACTTTAGAACTAAAAGGAGGAATTTCAATGCCAAGGCTTAGAAATTTATTTTACGGAATGGCTGGAGCTGCAGAGGTTATGGTTTTAGAAAGGAGATTTCTTGATGCTGATTCGTGGGGATTTTACTATGGATTTCAGAATCATATAGGCGACATTATAATATTTTCAAGCCTTTTAAATGAACTATGTTTGCAAAGAGGGGGTAAACGAGTCTTCTTGTTTGGCTCAAAGAAATTTTCGTGGGTACCTTCGCTATTTGCTTCTGAACGCGCTATCTTATTACACTATAATATCAATCCTTCGACATGGCGTTTTCTGCCTTCGACAAATTTAGTTCCTCAAATAGGTAGAATATCTCCATTGTTTCCAGAATGGCTAATAGGTATAGCTGGTTGGAACGGCGGTACGATTCTTGATTTTTATCTTTCTTATCTGCGATTGCATCCAAGGACATCGCCGGAGAAAATGAGGCTTCCAACCGAAGATGAGATTAGTCTTGCGAGGAAGTTTATGGAAGATAATGATTTACCGGAAGGAAAGACCGTCCTTTTATATCCACTTGCCTACTCGGTAAGTTCCCTTCCTGAGGAAGAGGATGGATGGAATACTATTGTTTCAGAATTGATTTCTGCTGGTTATACTGTGGCAGTTAACGAAGAGAAAACTACTATTAAACAAAATCGTACCAGCAGCATGGTTAAAAAGATTTTCCCTCCGCTGAATTTAATGCGGGGCATTGCTCTTCTTAGCGGTACAGTAGTTACAAGAAGGAGTGGAATACCAGATTTACTATCAGGCTTACCGATTCGCTTGATTGTAGTCCACAAATGCGAATCTTATTTATCAGCACAAAGCGAATTATCGTTCTACAGCCAAAAACTTATTGGGACTTCTGATTCGGTTGTGGAGGTATGTGGAGGTAAATGGTGGAACACAGTCTTAGATAACATCTTTTCTACTACAAATGGAATATAAATATATTGTTGAATTAATACGTAGCGATTATAATAAAAAGTGAATAGGAGGAAAAAATGTTTGAAGGAAAAGTAGTTTTAGTTACAGGCGGAACAGGCAGTTTTGGTAATCAAATTTTGAAGCATCTTTTAAAGGAAAATCCCTCTGAGATAAGAATTTTTAGCAGGGATGAAAAAAAACAGTTTGATATGAAGCAAAAATATAGTGACGAGAGAATTAGATTTTTCATAGGAGATGTTCGTGACTTCGACAGGGTTCTTGAAGCTACACGAGGGGTAGATATAATATTTCATGCGGCCGCTTTAAAACAGGTTCCAAATTGCGAATTTAACCCTATGGAGGCCGTAAAAACAAATATCATTGGTGCAGATAATGTAAGAAGAGCCTCTATAATTAATGGCGCAGAGGTCGTTGTTTCTATTAGTACTGATAAGGCAGTAAAGCCCGTTAATGTAATGGGAATGACGAAGGCAATTCAGGAAAAAGTAATGATAAATGCAAATGGCAGTGGAACAAAATTTGTTGTCGTAAGGTATGGAAATGTGATAGGAAGTAGAGGAAGCGTGATACCTTTTTTTAAAGAGAGAATTCAAAGAGGAGAGTATCTTCCTATAACTGATTTAAGAATGACAAGATTTCTTTTAACTCTTGATGAAGCAATAGGACTTGTTTTTAAGGCAGCCTTCGAAGGCAAGGGAGGAGAAATATTTGTTAAAAAAATGCCCGCTGCAAGAGTTGTTGATATTGCAAGGGTTTTGGCGAAGGCAATTACAGGCAGAGAAGATTATCCGATAAAGGAAGTCGGTGTAAGACCCGGTGAGAAGATTCACGAAGTTTTGGTTTCAGAGGAAGAAATGAAGAGGGCCGTAGAAACTGAAACTCATTATATCTTATATCCTTATGGTAAAATTGATTCTCCAAAGTTATTGAGGAATATTGAGGAATATACGTCTTTTAACACGGATAGATTAAACGAAGAGCAAATTGAAATTCTACTACGGAAGGAAGGATGGATTGGGTGAGGATTTTGATAACTGGTGCAAGCGGAATGTTAGGAAAGGCGCTTATTTTTGAAAATAAGGCTGATTATTCCTTATATGGTACTTATTTGAGTACTAATTTAGATATAAAGGAGGTAACTCTTTTAAGGATTGACATCTGTGATAAAAATTCTTTTTCTGAAGTGATTTCTAAAATTGTTCCTGATATAATAATACATACTGCAGCATTAACTAATGTGGATTTGTGTGAGAAGGAGAAAGAAGCAGCTTATAAAATAAATGTTGTTGGCACAGAAAACGTAGTCGAATCTGCAAAAAAGGTAAATGCTAAACTTATTTATATCTCAACCGATTTTGTTTTTGACGGAAAGAACGGAAATTATACCGAAGAAGATACTCCCAACCCGATAAATTATTATGGGATTACAAAACTGAAAGGGGAAGAAATCTCATTGACCTATAAAAATTCTCTTATAATAAGAACTTCTATTTTTGGTTTAAACCCTTTGGGAAGTAAACCAGGTATAGAGGGGATAATTGAAGATGTTAAAAGAGGTAAAAAGATTTATGTTCCAGTTGATAACTTTTATTCTCCAATTTCTGTGAATAGTCTTGCAAAAATTATCTATTATTTAATGGAAAATAACGCTTCAGGTGTTTACCATATTGGCTCAAGAGAGAGAATAAGCAGGTTCGATTTTTTTAACCTTTTATTCAAAATTTACGGATTACCGCATGACCACCTTCTACAAATATCTTTTGAGGAATATCTAAAAGAAAAGTATGCTTTAAGGCCTCAGGATGTTTCATTGCGAAGTTCAAAAATTGTTAGCGATTTTGGGGTAGTTCTACCTTATATTGAAAATGATCTTAAAGAAATTTTCAGAACTAAAAACGAATACTATTCTTTTTTTGGAGGTGAAAGTTGAAAGCTAAAATTTACAACTTAGAAACGCACTACGATGAGAGAGGATGGCTTGCAGAAATCCTGAGAGTTGACAGGATTGAGCAAAAGATTTCTCAGATTTATGTTTCTTATTCAGTTAAAGGTATAGTTAGGGGAGGGCACTATCATAAACGCAAAACTGAATGGTTCTTTGTCGTTTTGGGGGAAGCAGAAATTCATCTAAAAGATTTAGATACTGGTGAGGAAGACAATTTGGTTATAACTGATAAGGACCGTTTGTTGGTGGAAATACCAGCAGGCGTTTTCCATACGATAAAGAGCAAAACCGAATTATACCTGCTTGTTGCATCAAGCGAAGTTTTCAATAAAGATGACTCAGACACTTACATTGATTAGTTTCGTTATCTTAAATTATAATGGGAAGGAAATCACTGAAAGGTGCATTGATTCTCTTACCCATTGCATTTCTGGATACAATTATGAAATAATTGTTGTTGATAATGGAAGTAGCGATGGCAGTGTAGAGTATCTAAAAAACAAGTTTCCCTCAATAAAAATCATCGAGGAAAGCTACAACAAATTCATTGTTGCATACAACGATGGTGTCAAGGAAGCCAAAGGTGAGTGGGTATTTTTATTAAATAATGATATGCTCTTTGAGAAAGGATTTCTTGATTATATCTTACCGCATCTAACTGATGAGGATATTTTTGCTATAGGTTCTAAAATGGTAAATCCAGAGAGGCAAGTAGAAAAAAATGCAAATTATCCAGACTTCAAATGCGGTTATTTGTGGATAAAAACAAAGGATGTAAATAGTTATTTACCTACAATTTATGTTGGATGCCATGGGATTTTCAACAAGAAAAAATTTTTAGAATTAGGTGGCTTTGACCCAATGTATTCTCCTTTTTATTCTGAAGATTTGGACTTATGTTATCGTGCGTGGAAAAGAGGATGGAAAGTATATGTTGAACCTAAAAGTACTATAGTCCATCACCATATGGCTACTATTGGAAAACTCTTTAATCAAAAATACGTGTTAAGAGTAGCTGCACGCAATCATTTTCTCTTTATCTGGAAAAATTTTACTTCTAAAAGGTTGTTTATTCAACATATATTATGCTTACCATTTATTTTACTTGGAGCATTTTTTTTAAAAAAGTGGTACTATATCCCTGCCTTTTTTGATGCAATGAGATATATCAGCGAAATTAGATCTTCACGAAAATCTCTTGTTGTAAGTGAACGGATGTCTGATTCAGAGGTTATAAAGTTTATTAAGAAAGGTATAGAGAGTGTGTTATATGCGAAAAGGTAAAGTTAATATTATATTCCCTGTTATTATTGTATTACTATCCTTGGCTCCGTTGTTTTTTAATTATCCTTTGAATGTGGCTTTAATCTTTGCCATTCCTATATGCTTAATAGTTTTTCTAAAACCATACATAGGTGTTATTTGGCTCGTTTTGCTTGTTTCATTTTCTTTCAATTCGGAGACAGTCTCGTACATCGAACTATTGTTCGCTTTTATTTTCTTATTAACATTAGCAGGAAGTATTGTAAAACTCTTTTTAAAAAAAACAAAACTTTACACATCTCCCTTGTTTTTACCACTTTTATTGACTGAATTTTCTTGTCTTATTTCTTTTTTCCCAGCAGTTTCAAACTCCGTAGTGCCTTCCTTTTGGTTAAGAAGAATCTTTCCTTTTCTTTTATTTTTAGTTGCAATACCTATTTTTGTTGAATTAGAAAGCAGTGGTAAGAGATTCATTAACTTTTTTCTGTTTTTATTGTTGGCCATTTCTCTCTATAATATTGCTGGTATTGCTTTTCATTGGTATATGAGTGCAAATCTGTTAGAGACGATAGAAAATCCACAAGTCTTGAGAGAAGCAGGGAACGGAATCTATTTTATCTATCTCATAGTAATACTTGTTTATCTGCTTATGGTTGCAAAAAATAAATTGTACCAAGTGTTATTGCATGGCCTGCTTTTATTTTCTATCACCATGGTTCTTCTCTCGTTCACAAGAAGCTACTGGGTTGGAATATTTCTTGCTTTAGTATATCTACTTCTTATGCTTAAAAAGGGAGACCGAAGGGAATTTATTAGTATCCTATTAACACAAGTTTTCTTCGGAGCCATCTTATCCGGTATCGTGTATGCTATAAACCCATATCTACAAATAAAAATTGGGACGTGGTTGAAACAAACATCTTTCTCTATCTTTTCGTTTAAACAAAACTTCTCGGCAATGAACAGAGTCGAGGAGCTTAAAGCACTCATTCCTCTTATATTAAGAAAGCCACTTTTAGGTTATGGGTTAGGAGCAACCTATGTAATGTATTGGGTATTTCCGGCTGAAGGATATGTAAGCTTATTTTATTCCCATAACTTTTATGCGTATCATGCATACGCCACTGGGTTAATTGGGTTAATCTCATTTTTATTTCTGATATGGAGGAGTTTCATTATATCTATTAGGTCTTATTTTGCATATCAAACAAGTAATGGGAAATTAGTCATTTTTCTTTCTGCACTGATTTTTGGTCTTCTATTCACTTCTCTTACTTCGCCTCAATTTGTCGATAAAGCCTCTGATTTATATGTTGGGATAATTTTAGGAATAATCGCTTATGTATACTCTAAAAGCATAAGCAGTAAAGTTTTGATAGGAAATGCTGAATTAGACTATACTTCGACGAAAGAGGAGGAAATGAATTGAGAATATTACAGATTACTCCAAGAGTTCCGTTTCCTTTAGATGAGGGAGGAAAAATAGGAATATACAATATAACAAAATTCTTGAGCCTTCGAGGTCACAGGATTACGATGATAACCTTCGACCCTTCGTTGGGAGAGGACAAAGACTATCCTGAATTAACTAAATATTGTGAGTTGTATTTAGTTCAAAAGAATCTTAACAACAACGCTTTTAATATAATCGGAAGTTTATTCTCTAATGAATCGTATAATATTCGAAAATATTATTCTCGAGAAATGTCAGAAAAGGTATTTTCGTTACTAACAACAGATAAATTCGACATTGTCCATATTGATGGTTTGCATATGGCACGTTATGGAGTATTAATTAAAAAATTTTTTGATCTTCCCGTTGTATTACGAGAGCACAATATTGAATCTATAATAATGAAGAGAGTGAGTGAGAATGCAGAAAATATTCTTGTTAAAAACTTCGCCCGTCTGCAATATAAGAAGATTTATAACTATGAAAAGTCTATTGTAGAAAAATTTGACAAATGTATCGTAATAACAAAAGAAGACGAAAAGGTTCTTAAACAAATGAATCCAAGGGCAATAACTACTGTAATCCCGGCAGGTGTTGACTCCGATTTCTTTAATCCTTTAGACATCAAAGAAGAAGATTTTACGATTGTTTTTGTGGGAAGTCTGGAATGGTATCCAAATGTGGATGGCGTAATATGGTTCTTAAATAAAGTTTACCCAATTGTTAAGCATAAAATCCCCTTTCTCAGGTTCTATGTCGTCGGGAAAAATCCACCAGAATCTGTTTTGTCTTTTAATTCCCCAGATATTGCAGTCACAGGATATGTGGAGGATGTTCGAGAGTATATCGCAAAGTCAAACTTGGTTGTTGTACCCTTAAGGATAGGCGGAGGTATGAGAATCAAAATACTTGAATCAATGGCAATGGGCAAAGCAGTTGTTTCAACAACGATAGGAGCGGAAGGAATCGAAGCAGCAAATAATAAGGAAATAATATTAGCAGACACTGAATTAGATTTTGCTAACGCGGTTGTTAACATCCTCTCTGATAAAGAAAAGAGAAAAAGGATTGGAGAAAATGCTTTGAGATTGGTAAATGATAAATACACATGGGGTAAAGTTGCAGAAAGATTTGAAGAGGAATATAAAAGATTAATAGAACAAAGATGAGTAAGGATAAGGGCAACAAACAAATGTTGATGCTTTCTTCGAGATGGATTTATCCTCTTGACGCTGGATATAAAATGAGAATACATTATATTGCAAAGGTGCTTTCTAAACTTTATAAAATTGACTTGCTTTGTTTAGAACCAACCGGTTATCTTCCACAAGATATTTCCTTTGAAAATATTATTACATTCCCTTTCAATAAACCAAAGATAGCACTTGATATTTTGAAGAATTTTCGGAAAGGTTGGCCATTGCAAGTTAGTGGCTATTATGACAAACAAGTAGAAGATTTCTTAGAAAAGAATATTAAGAATTATGATTTAATCTATATAAATCATGTTAGGTTAGCTCCTTATGGATTTGGTTTTAAATTATCAAATATTTTAAAGGTAATAGACTATCACGACGCGATTTCGATGAACTACAGAGAATCAGTAAGGTATGCTAAAGGCTTATGGAAACTATTTTATAAATTTGAGTCGGGAAGATTACTTAACTTGGAGGAAATGGCTCTTGATATTTTTGATTTGTCTTTAATCACCTCAAAGGTAGATAAAGAATATTTGTTAAAAAATGCTAATGGCAAACTACAGCAAAATTTAGAGGTTATTCCAATGGGTGTAAGAGAGGAGGTTTTAAATTATCCTGAAACAAGGGAAGAAAAACCCTGGATTGTTATGCTTGGCAAAATGTCGTATTACCCAAATTACGAAGGTGCAATGTTCTTTATTAAAGAAGTATTTCCTATATTGCTTAAAAAATTTGATTGGCTTGAACTATATATAGTGGGGAGCAATCCTCCAAAAGACCTTAAGAAGTTTGATGGGAAAAACGGAATTCATGTGATCGGTTTTGTAGAAGATCCATGGTATTATGTAGCAAGGTCGCTTGTTACTGTTGCCCCAATAAGAATGGGAGCTGGTATTCAGAATAAAGTTCTTGAAGCAATGGCTTTGGGGAAGGCTGTTGTCGGAACAAACAAGGCATTACAGGGATTAAATATGGGAATCGATGAGAAGCATTTTATTCGAGCAAACGATGCGAAGGAATTTGTCAACAAAATTTCTTACTTAGTGGAAAATAAAAACATTAGAAAGGATATAGGCTTGAATGCTAAAAATCTTATAAGAGATCATTTTACCTGGGAAGTTATAGGAGAAAGGCTCTATAATATATTTAGTAATCTCGAAAATGAGGCAAAGCATGAAAAGGGTGATAACAACGAGTAAGAAAAAATTTTCTAATCTTTTGGAGCTGCTTTTCGATATTCTTGGAGTCTATTTCATCGTTTATACAAGGTTGATAAAGTGGGAGTATAAATCTAAAATGCATATAATATATAAAGGGGGTGCATAGCATGGAAAATAGGCAAGAGCTTGTTTCCGTTATAATGCCTGCTTTTAATGCAGAGAGGTATGTAGGCGAATCTATAGAGTCCGTTTTAGAGCAAACTTACCAAAACTTTGAACTTATCATCGTGGATGATGGTTCTAAAGACAGGACTGCAGAAATTGTTGAAACTTTTCATGATAGTAGAATAAAGCTAATAAGACATCCATACAATATGGGCGTAGCAGAAGCCAGAAATACTGCATTAAAGGTGGCAAAGGGTAAATGGATTTCGCCTATAGATGCAGATGATAAATGGTTACCCGAAAGATTGGAAAAGTTAATAGAAATTCTCAAGGAGGAGGACGAAGGAAAGTACTTTGTTGCAGATGACCACATTGTATGTTTTGATTCACAAACAGGTTTAAAACCGTGGGGTTCATTATTTAAATGGTATCATGTTCCAATAAAGTTTCCTAAAGATAAGAGTGTTATATCTCTCTCTTTAGAAGAATTTTTAAAATGGGAAATAACAGTTCATCCAATCTTTCCTTTGCAACCAGTTAAAAGCCATAACATAACATACCAGAAGAATTATATTCCATATGACGACGCCGTATTTTACTACGAGCTTTTTAGGATAGGTCTTAGGTTAAAGGTGACAAAATTCTCTTTTTATCTTTATAGACTAACACCCAATTCTATTTCTACAAAAGAACCGCCGGATACAAACATAGAGGCAGTTGAGTATTTGTTAAGTAAGGAAGGTTTTTCAGACAAGGAAAAGCGATCATTAATAGAATTACAAGAAAGGGGAAGGAAGAAAAATACATACTTGAGGTTTACATATTTTTTGAAAAGAAAGAATTTCAATGAATCATTTAAAATTGCATTGAAAAATCCCTTTGTTATTTTTATGTTGTTTGTTACTTTGCCGAGTTCAATAAAATATCGTTTGATTGCAATCTTAAAACGAGGTAGTATAAGGTAGAAAGAATGCAGTAAAAGAGAAGGTAAAATGGCTAAAATTTCATTAACAGGAGTAATTAGTGAAGAAATATAAAAAATTTTACTTTTTTGTCCAGATTTTGCTTGATATCATTACAGTATATTTTTCTTATTTTGCCGTAGTTTATTTAAAGGCTTTCTTTGGTAAGCTGTATAGTAATTTAAACATCTTAAGCATAAAGACTTTTATTCCTTATGTAATAATTGCTTATTTGATTTTGTTTTTTATTTACCGCCTGTATGAGGTCGGTGGGGTCGATTTTTATGAAACATTTCTTGGGATATTGTTCTCGAGTTTAATGATTTTTATCCTCGGTTTTGCACTTTCGTTCTTCCTTAGGGCATTTGCCGTTCCAAGAACTGTTATTGTATATTCTTTTATTTTGCAGCTTGTTTTTCTTTCTCTTTCGCACTGGGTTGTAAACAAAGTTTATATTAAATTAACTCCACCTTTGAATGCTTTGCTTATTTCAAAGGACGAAAATGATGCATTGGCAGTTTCAGAGTACTTAAAAGTACTATGGTCAGGAAAAACAAATATAGAAATAATACTCACTGATACGAATAACCTTTTACAAAGTATAGAGGATGTAATAGACAAATTTGATATATTTGTTATTGACGACAGCTTTTCTACAAGCGAAAAAGAAGAATTTCTAAAATTTTTTGCGTATAAGAATAAACCAGTTTATATTGTTCCCGGAGTATATGAATTGCTGGTTTTAAATCCAGAGACTCACTTTATTAATGATTTAACCCTTTTGGAGATTAATCTTGTAAATATTTCTGGCTTTGAGAGATTAACAAAGCGATTAATTGACATTTTTGTCTCTCTTGTTGCACTCGTTGTGTTTTCTCCTATTATACTTGTAGTTTCGATTGCAATTCTTTTGGAAGATGGAAGGCCGATTTTTTATCTTCAGGAGCGTTTGGGTGTAAATAACAAAACTTTTAAAACAATAAAATTTCGAACGATGATTAAGGATGCAGAAAAATTTACAGGGGCAGTGCTTTCAACCGAAAATGATCCACGCATTACAAAAGTTGGGAGGTTCTTAAGGAAAACCGGGCTTGATGAGGTACCGCAATTTATAAATGTGCTTATGGGGGATATGAGCGTTGTTGGTCCCCGCCCTGAAAGACCCGAACTTATGGAAAAGATTAAGGGAGAAACCCCGAATTTTGATTTAAGGCTCAAAGTAAAGCCGGGTATTACAGGCTTTGCGCAGTTATACGGCAAATACGACACGCCCTTTGAAGCAAAACTCAAGATGGATTTGCTGTATGCAAAACAGAGGCATTCAATTCTTACAGATATTTACATAATGTTTAACACGGTAAAATTGTTTTTATCTCCACACAAGAGAAAATGAGGGTTAGTGTTTAGGTTATAAATTTTTTACCAAAACTAAAAGTTTAATTTTTAATGCCCAGGCTGATTAAAATTTCCATGATTTGATTGTACTCTCGCGAATATCTTTTCCTGACTTTGTCAGTTTGAGCCCAATTTTGGGATTTTATGTCTAAAGAAGTAAGTATTTATGCAAATGTAATTTTTCGTTTTCAAAATTTGTAGTAGCAATATTTCTGTATTTTCTTTCAAAATTCTCTGTATTTTCTGTTGTATTTTTAGAATTTGTATGGTATAATCGTGTATGTTCATAAAGATTACAAAATCT
>Ga0272448_1003230_pt1 | contig 19603 bp, 16 predicted proteins | sample YNPCB0191_FD_202220 | JGI IMG/M metagenome (GOLD analysis project Ga0272448, IMG submission 202220) | Hot spring sediment microbial communities from Yellowstone National Park, WY, United States - YNP-CB-019-1 | ecosystem: Environmental > Aquatic > Thermal springs > Hot (42-90C) > Sediment... | reverse complement strand
AGAATTAAAGTCAAACGGCTGGTCAGGGGGTACACCACGGAAAAACGGGCTTTTTCTAAAGAAACGCCCTATGAAAATGAAGGCGAAGCGAACATTTCTGCTCACTTTGATGGCCAGGCGGTTGATATTTCAGAAATTGATTCAATCAAAATGAAGAAAAAAACCAAGAAAAAGTTTATTGGGTTTACCTATTCTTCAAAAACAGAAGATTTGCCGTCCGTCCCTATTCAGGTTGCCTGGCAAACAGAAGAAGGAAAAGGAGAAGGCATTCCTGGCTTTTATGGCGAGACCGCCAATGAACTTTATGATAACTTGTCTACTGGAACCTTTAAAGAAATGCTCTCTGACTTAATTGATTACAATTTAGATAAGCTGAAAGGAAAAAATCTGCCCGAATGGGCTAAGTGGTTAGGCGTAATTATACTCTCTGAGGATTTTGGCCTGCCCACAGATGGATTTGAAGACGGAAAAGATTTCCAAGGCATGCTAAAAGAGATGGGTCGAGCGGTCTTGGCTGAACACCTTAAAATTGACAAAGAGGCAATCCAAGGGAATTCTCGCGGAGAGTTAATTTTGAATATAGGAAGGAATTATTTAGAAAAAAAGATGAAATTGCCCGCTGGCAGTTTAAAGGGTGACTCTCTTGAGGAAATCCTCAAAAATACTGGAAAAAGGAAGATGGAAAAAGAATTGGGGCTTCCGCAAGGGGCTTTGGATGGAAATCTAAAAGAAAAATTAAAAATAATCAAAGAAAATCGCAAATGGAATACCTATAAAACCGACCAAGCGAAAAACGAGGCCTTTGATCTGCCCGAGGGTAGTGCTGAGCAAATCAATGCAGAAGATGAAAATGGTTTGGTTCTGGTAGGAGCCGGGGTACTTTTTTATGCCTTAGGAGTCGGCAGTGCAAATAAGAAGGACTTATTATTAAAAATCAAAAACAAAGAACCCTTGCCAGCAGAGATAAAGGTGGGCGAGGAGGAGATTACAGTTGACGTAGAAACAGACAATCTAAAAGCCCTGGTTTCCAAAAACAAAGACGAAAGAAATAATATGTTAAAAACTCTTGGCGAGAGCGCTCTTTCTGCCCTTAGTTTAAATCCTGACCTTTCTTTGGGACTCACTCAAGCAGAATGGACAAAGGTTGTAAATGGCCAGACCAAGGTAGATGATTTGGCTTTGTTGATAGGGGCGAGGAAATATGAGAATGAATTCAATCTTCCAAAAAACGCCATTTATTATAATCTTCAGCAATACCTTCATACAAACAAAATAAATACTGATGACTTCCTGATAAATGTGGGCCGTGCTTCAATAGAGGAGCAAGGGCAGAACCCGGACAAATTTTCCATTGCCGAAAAGAAAGAGGCCGGCCGAAATACTCTAAGAGAAACAATTGTTACTGAACTAAACAAGCACTACAAACTAACTGAAAAATATCAAATCACAGAGGATGATATTTTAGACCTTTTCAATGGCAAATGGGAAAACGTAGCCCAAAAAATTGCCGGCACAAAAATTGATAAGGCCTTAGGCTTTCCTGAAAATGGCACAATGGACCTGATAAAGGGTGGCAAGACGGCTGAGGATATACTAAAAGCGTCTGGGGCCATTAAATTGGGCAAACTTATGGGGCTATCAAGGCCAGTCTCTGTTGAAGGCAATCTAAAACAAAACTATGGGCAGGCATTAGTAGAAGAGAAATTAGGCTTAAAACCAGGTAGTTTTACTGAAAATATCCAAAATGTAGAAAGCAGCAACCCCGAGGCCATAGGGCTGGTCCGAGAAAATCCTGACAAATTTGATGGAATCTTTGCCTTGCCCGGAGGAACAACCAGGGCCCTTTTGGAAGGAAAGGTCTCGGTCCCTGACTATAGTAAGAAGGTGGCTGAAAAGGCGGTGTTAAGTATTGGTTTAGATAGGCTGGTGGATATGCTGGACTTAAAAGATGAATATAAACCCACGCAAGACGACCTCAATCTTATTATCTCAGTGGTTCAAGATTGGGATAATGCTTCTTGGGATAATAAAAAGGCCGCCTTCTCTGTCTTAGCCAAAATAGCAGGTAAAACGCTGGATTCTAAATCAGATTTTGAAGTAGAAACCTTCTCCCAAATTATTGCCCAACCTGATGCCGCTCCAGAAATACTCTTAACCCAAGGAATGAGGAAATTAAACAAAAAAATTTTTGGCATTGATAAAGATGTCATTGTTCTTCATTACAAAGAGGGGAAGGGGTTGGATGTAAAAATTGACAATCAAGCGCTCTCTGAATGGGCAATACCCAAAATTAAACAAGTAACAAATATTCCAGATGACGAGGATGTCAAAAGTTTCTTAAATGGCAATATTAAAGATGGTTTCACTTTTTGGGGCATTGCTTCTCTTGTAAAAGAGGCAAATGAAATTTTCACAAAACACGATATGCCCATTGTGGCTGCTGAGATTACCTACGAAAATGCTAAAAGGGCATATTTTGGCGATCCGGCCTACGAAGAACAGCAGGCCGAGGAGATGTGGAAAAAATCCTCCTATTACCGCCCAGAAGAAGAGACCTCCGAAGAATATAGAATAGGCATAGCCGAGTTTAAAAATCAATTTAAAGAAGACGCCCGCAGGGAGATTAGAAGCGAAGCAAGAAAGAATTTCCAATACAAGATGATGGATGCCTTTTTAATTGACAAGGTAGATGAAAGCATTCCGGTTGGATTTAGCAAAACAATGTACGAAGGGACGCCAGAAGAACGTTCTGCGATGATAGGCAGTTATGTTTTAAACAAAATAACCAAGGGAGAAATCATTATCCCACCACAAGACCTACGGTTAATCGCCGAAGGAAAATATGACGAGTTGAGCATTGATGCTTTTGCCAGTATTGACTCATATTTAAGTAAACATGAAATTTTAGGATTTACCTTGCAAAGCGACCCCTCTAAAAACCTATATACCTCAAAGGCTTTGTTTAAGGTTGTACAAGGCGGAAATAAATTAAAAGAAGGGCTTAACGAACTTGAGACTCTATACATTAACCAATGGGCCACCCAGCGTGTATTTGCTTTCGCAGATAAAAAATTGGGCCTTCCAGCAGGAGGAACCTATCAAATTTACGAGCAGTACCAGGCATATAGACAGGCCTCTGACGCTTATAAAGCGGCAAAAAATGCTCTCGCAGCGGCGAAAATAGCCAACGACTCGGCCAAAATTGCAAATGCCCAAAAGGCGGTAGATGATGCTGGCACAAAATTAAATAAGATTAAAAAGACTGGCATTGACTTTGTAGCCCAACTAGCATTCAAAAAATCTTTTGCTAAACTGGACCAAAAATTAGGTCTGCCATCAGGCACAACATCGGCGCTCGCCTCTTATTTAATTACAGGAAGCACTGTTGGTTTAATCCTGGTTGTGGCCTCTACGCTTTTTAAAGTTTCGGTTGAATATTATGGCGAAACGCCCGTTTGCGAACAAGTAGAGGCTGAGTCTACAACAAAAAGCCTAAAAGATATTATAAATAAACTCTTCAACAAAAGCGGCATTGCGGGCTACGAAAGGCTCTCGGGTGACCCACAGGCCGACTTTCCATTTTACCAGCGCCATGCCCAATGTTCAGTGAAAAGACTTATCGGCGCCCTGCTCTTGATGCCTGAGAAAACAGGTGATAAAACCTTAAGACCAACCCAGATTTTAACCTATAGACCAGAGGATGTTGATTTTTATGCAGACAAGGTTTATGAACTATATGGTAAAACCCAAGCCGAAAGAGGCTGGCGTGGTTTATTTTCCAATGATTTATTGTGGCAGTGGGTGCATATAGGGTACTAAACAAGATAAAAGATAAAAGATTAAAAATGAAAGATAAAAGATTAAAAATAAAAAAGTAAAGATAAAAAAGTTATTAGAATGCTCTATATTATAATGTTGGGGCGAATTTAGAATTTTTTACAGGTTAGAAATTTTGGTTCTAATCTTCTTCACCACCTCTTTGCCCAACTTTTGGTTTATCCTTTCTATTATTTGCGCTTGGGAAAGTTGAACCGAGGCGGCAAAAGAAGAATTTTTAACCGATACCAAAAGCACTCCATTTTTGAAAGAGATAGGTTTAAATAAACCCTCAGAAGATTTAAGGGCGGTGTAACAAACCAATGAAGCAAGAAAGACATCTGACTGCCCCTTCTTTTTTGTTTTTCTCTCAATTAGTTTTGAAATTTTACTCCACACATTCCCTCCGCTTTAGATTAAATTTTGCTCTTTGCTCTTTAATCTTTTATCTATTTCAGTTCTATCACCTTCGCTCTTTTTATGAGCTCAGGATTTAAATAAGACAATGAGGTTGTGGTTAAAATTGTCTGCCCCTTCTCAAAAATACCACTCAGCATCTCTCTCCTTTTTTTGTCTAATTCGGAAAAAACATCATCCAAAAGCAAAACCGGCGAAAAGCCCGTCCGTCGCTTCAAAAACTCCCACTCGGCTAATTTAAAAAGAATCACTCCCTCCCTCACCTCGCCTCTTGAACCAAAAAGAGCAAGCGGCCGTTTGTACCATTCAAAAATAAAATTATCCTTTTGAGGACCAATTAAACTGAAGCCAGCCTCAATCTCCTTTTCTTTCATTTCTTTTAATCCTTTTTCAAAATCTTGGGCTGGTGAGGGTAGATAATGTAAACGAAGATTCTTAGGCAAGAAGTTATTTAACTCACTAAGCGCCTGCATCCGCATTTCTCTTAAAATTAACCCTGCCTTAATAAATCCTTCATCCCAAAGGCCCAACAAAGAAGTTGAGGCTTTTCCTTCTTTGATTTTTAAAAGCAGTCTATTTCTTTGCTTGAGAATTTTCAAAAATTCAATTAAAGTATTGGTATATTTTTTGGACACTGAGAATAAAATTAAATCCAATATATGTCTTCTCACAGAAGGGGGACCCAAGACAAGTTCTAAACTTTCTGGGGTAAATAAAACTGTTAAAAAAAGACCGAATAAAGCAACAAGACGCCTTGATTTATTGTTAATCCTCACCTCTTTTTTAAAACCATTATCTGCTTTTAACAAAACCTCCAGACTCAATTTTTCTTCTTCTCTTTCTACTATCCCCTTAACCTTAGAAAAGGACTCCCCAAAAGAGATTAAATCTTGATTCAGCTTTGCCTTGAGCGCTCTTGCTGCGGAAAGTAAATAAATTGCTTCCAGTAGATTCGTTTTACCAGAAGCGTTTGGGCCAAAAATAATGTTAGTTTGAGTAAAATCCGTCTCAAAATTTCTGTGATTGCGGAAATTTAAAAGACGGAGGTTTTTGATTTTCATTATTCTTCCGTTTGGAGAGGCATAATCAGATAAAGATAGTCCTTGCGACCGAATGGCCTAATAATTCCTGGACTTATTTTACCAGTAACCCCTAATGATATCTTTGAGGAAGAAACAACCGAAAGCACATCTAAAAGAAATTTAACATTAAAGGTAATTTCTGCGTCAGGACCTTGCGTTGTGGCTAAAACACTGGATCTATTTTCACCAATCAGTGGAGAAACTGCCTCTATAATTATTTTGTCTTTGGTCAATTTCAATTTAACATTGTTTCCTGTTTCTTTGGCAAACAGTTGGGCTATTTTTAAAGCATTCTGAAAAACAGCAACTTCCAATACACTTTCTGTTCCAACCTCTTTAGGAATAATTGACTCATAATCCGGAAAACTACCTTCAATTATTCGAGAAATAATTTGAATGTCATCTAAAACAATAAGTACTTGATTTGTAGAAATGGCAAATGAGACAGAAGATGGATTGACCAAAGAAATAATTCTAGAAACTTCGGATAGCGTCTTAGAGGGTAGAATTACCTCTTTTTTACCTTCAATCTCTTTTTCCAATTCTAAGGTTTTTTCGGCCAATCTAAAACTGTCTGTAGCAACTAATTTTGCCTCTTTTTTACCAATTCTTAAACAAACCCCTGTTAAAACTGGTCTTGTTTCGTCCAAAGAAGGAGCAATTAAAACCTGAGATATCGCTTCTTTTAGATTTTGTGGAGAAAATGTAACTAATGGTTTTTCTGTAACCTTGGGAATTAAAGGAAACTCAGAAACATCAATACCCTTAATTTTTGTTTTAAATCTTTCACTTTCCAAGACCAAAGTATTATCAACAACCGATAAATCAATTTTTTTGTCATTATTCATTGTGACATATTCATTTAAAAGCCTTGCAGGTACTGTGATACCTCCTTCTTTTTCAATTTTAGCCCCAATATAACAAGTTATTCCGATTTCAAGGTCTGTGGCTGAAATTTTGAGTCTACCTTCCTGTGTAGTTAGTAAGATATTTGATAAAACAGGTAACGTTGCTTGAGGACGAGCCATTCTACTAACAATTAAAAGACCCTTATTTAAATTTTCTTGGGTGCAAGAAAGTTTCATAAAAACTCCTTTCTACATTATCAACTTATCCACACATCTTATTAATCTTAAGAATTTTAATAAATTAGTAATCATAGTAATATATTCTGTTTAATCTCTGGAAAAACCCAAAAATATCAATTTTTTGTATTTAAATTTTGTTAATTTTTGGTTAATCTGTCTGGACAAATTGTTAATTTGCGGTGTAAAAAATGTGAAAGAAAAGTGCATAAATTTATCCACAGTTTATCCCCAACCTACTCACCATAAAGTCGTGACTTGATTAAAGAAATTTCTTGTTTAAGAGAGGAATCTTGGATAATTGCTCTTTCTATCTTCTCGCAACCATGGATAATAGTTGTGTGGTCACGTTGCAATTCCTTTCCTATCTTAGGAAAAGAAAAGTTTAATTCATGTCTTAGAAGATACATTGTAATTTGTCTTGGGTGAACCAAGGCTTTGTCTCTTTTTTTGCCCAAAATCTCATCTTTCTTTAGACCATAAAATTCACTCACTTCGTTTAAGATTTTCTCTAAATTTACCTTTGCTTTTGTTGGTGTCTCAAAACTACTCAATATTTGATTTGCCAATTCTAAAGTAGGTGGTTCGCCGGATAGTTGGCAGGTCGCTATTAGACGAGTTAAGGCTCCTTCTAATTCTCGGATGTTTTGCTGAATTTTGGAGGCAATAAACTCAATAATCTCATCACTTATTTGATAGTTTTTCTCTTTCTTTTTTTGATTCAGGATGGCAATGCGGGTCTCTAAATCAGGAGGCAAGATGTCTGCCAACATACCGCCTTCAAATCTGGAGATTAGGCGTTCTTCTAAAGCAGAGAGGGCTTTCGGAGGTCGGTCAGAAGAGATAACAATTTGTTTGTTGTTTTGATACAAAGCATTAAAGGTGTGAAAAAACTCCTCTTTTGTGCTGTCTTTTCCGACCAGAAACTGGATATCGTCAATCAAGAGCACATCAATGGTGCGATATTTTTCCTTAAAATGATTGATCTTGCCGTTCTGCACAGCCTGGACAAATTCGTTGGTGAACTTTTCGCAGGTTGCATAAAGAACCTTTTTGTCGCCATTTTTAAGCACCTCATGGCCAATTGCTTGCATAAGGTGGGTTTTGCCCAACCCCGCCCCGCCATAGATAAATAGAGGATTATACATCTCTCCTGGTGATTTGGCCACAGCCTTGGCTGCAGCGTGAGCCAGCCTGTTTGAGGAGCCAATAACAAAACTATCAAATGTGTAGTATGGGTTTAAGTGGATTTCTTCCGCCTCTCTTTTGCTTTTTAAAACAGCAACAGCCGGTTTTGGCAGAACGAGGTCTTTTTTGGTAACTACTTTATATTTAACCTCTTTAATTTTGGAATGAGAAAGTTTGGCGAGCGTTTTTAAAATATGATTGTGAAATTTATTTTCTAACCATTCTTTATGAAAAGAGTCAGGGACGCCAATAATTGCTACCTCATTATCAAGAGAATGGATAAAGGTATCTTTAAACCACGTCGTAAAACTCGCCTTAGAGAGAATTATTTCTAATTCACCTAAAGCCGCTTGCCAAAGGCTCTTTGTGTCCATTTTACCCCTATCCACAATTTAACAAAATTATCCGCAAAGGACAAGAGTTATCCAGAGTTTATTATAAAGCCGAAAAAACCCTTGTATCAAGTGGATAAAATGGGTATAATTAAATTATAAAGTGTATTCGTAAAAATTAGTCATTAGTAGGAGAAAGTAGCGCATCATGAAGCGAACCTATCAGCCTAAAAAGATAAAAAGAAAGCGAAAACACGGCTTTTTAAAAAGGATAGAGACGAAAAGCGGTAAAAGAGTTTTAAAAAGTCGACGTTTAAAGAAAAGAAAGCGATTAACTGTCTAATGCTTAAAAAAATATATCGCCTTCCCTCTGATTGTTTTAAGAAGGTCTACCGCAAAGGAAAAACAAAGGTTGGCAAGTTTGTTATTATAAAATCATTAAGGAATTTTGAAGACAACAGCCGATTTGGCATTGTCGTCTCGGCTAAGGTTATAAAAAAGGCGACTAAAAGGAATTTAATTAAAAGGAGGATATCTGAGATTATAGGTCAATGTCTTGACAGAATTCATCCTAAAGCAGATTTTATTATTGGCGTTAAAAAAGAAGCCGATTTTGCTGAATTGAAAGAAGAAATAGAAAGATTACTCAATGTTTAAAAAGATTATTCTTAAATTAATTCGCTTATACCAAAAAACCCTTTCTTTTGACCACGGCCCTCTTGCTTTTTTATATTCCGAGGGTTTCTGCCGTTTTCAGCCGACCTGCTCAGAGTATACCTACCAAGCAATTGAAAAATACGGCGTGTTAAAGGGTTCTGTTTTAGGTTTGTGGCGCGTTTTAAGGTGTAACCCCTGGTCAAAGGGAGGATATGACCCGCCGTAGGCGGGAAATCCGAAATCCTAAGCACCAAATCCTAAACAATACCCAAATTACAAATTCTAGTTTATGGTTAGTGGTGAGGAGGTTAGGGTTTTGATGATAGTATGGTTAGTGGGTTTGGTGAAAATATCTTAAACCAAAAACCAAAACCAGAAACCATACCAGCTGCCAAACCCTTAGACTTTTAACCTATTACAGTTTCAGGATATAGATATTGTTTAGGATTTAGTGCTTAGGATTTAGAATTTCCGAGAGAAGCGAGGTATTGTGACTTTTTTCCGCAAACAATTAGGAAAATTTGGTGAAGACTTGGCAGTTTCATTTCTGAAACGGAAGGGCTTTAAAATTTTAGACCAGAACTTGAGATTCAAGTTTGGTGAGATTGATATTTTGGCAGAAGATAGGGAAGATATTGTTTTAGTGGAAGTTAAAATAAAAAGCAGTGGGGAATTTGGCGAGCCGGCTGAGGAGATTGATTATTTTAAAAAGAGAAAATTGAAACAATTGGCTCAAGCAATAAGTCAAAAATATCCGGATAGAAATATTAGGATTGATGTAGTTGGGGTGAAGACAGGCAAAAAACCGGCCATCGAACACATTGAAGGTGCAGTAGAATTTTAGTATAATATGAACAGGTACAAATCCGAAACTCTAAACAAATCCCAAATCACAAATTCTAGTTTGTAGTAAGTGGTGAGGAGGTTAGGGTTTTGATGCTAGTATGGTTAGTGGTTAGTGGGTTTGGTGAAAATACCTTAAACCAAAAACCAAAACCAGAGACCATACCAGCTTCCAAACCCTTAGACCTTTAACCTATTACAGTTTCAGGATATAGATATTGTTTAGGATTTAGTGCTTAGGATTTAGGATTTTTTATGATACGTGTTCGCTTAGCCCCATCCCCAACTGGCAAATTGCATCTTGGAACAGCCCGGACGGCCTTATTTAATTTTTTGTTTGCCAGAAAAAATAAAGGTGCATTTATTTTGCGCTTTGAAGACACAGATGAAACGCGCTCAACAAGAGAATACGAAGAGGACATTAAGGCAAGTTTAAAATGGTTGGGCCTTTATTGGGACGAGGAGTATCACCAAATGGAGCGGCTGGCCAGATATCAGGAATATGCCGAGAAATTAATTGCTCAGGGAGTGGCCGAGAAAATTAAAGGCGCAGTAATCTTTAGAGCCAAAAAAGCATTAGACAAATTAGGCATAGAATATAAAACAAAAGCCAAGGCTATCAAGAACAAGAGCGATGAGTTTCAAAAAGATAAAGATTTAAATGCCTACCTGGTTGAGAATATCGGCCAAGACCTTATTCATGGTCCTATTAAAGGTTTGGTTTCGGATTCTGTTTTATTAAGGAGCGGCCACCCGCCTATTCCAACCTTTCATTTGGCAGTGGTGGTTGATGATTACGAGATGAAAATCAGTTATGTCATCAGAGGAGAAGATCATCTGCCCAATACCCCATTGCACATCGTGCTTCAAAGGCTATTGTCTATTCCTACCCCGTTCTATGTTCACCTGCCCTTGATTCTTGGTCCTGATAAAACAAAATTAAGTAAAAGGCACGCAGCGGTGGCGGTTTCAGATTATAAAAAGGCAGGCTATCTTCCTGAGGCTATCGTAAATTATCTTGCCTTGCTTGGTTGGTCAGAAAAAGGCAAAGATAAGGAGATCCTCGGCTTAAAAGAGTTGATTAAAGCATTTAAATTGGAAGATTTGCAAAAAAGCCCGGCCATATTTTTTAAAGAAAAATTAGACTGGCTCAATGGCGAATGGATTAGGCAGTTAAGTGTAAAAGAATTAACTGCCAGAATTTTAGATTTCGGTTATAAAAAGGTTGATGAAAGAATGACATCTATTATCCAAAAGAGATTGAAAAGATTGAATGAAGTGCCTTATTGGACAGATTTTTTCTTCCAGAATATACCATATAAAAAAGAATTGCTTAAAGGAGAATTGGAAGAGAAGCGGGCGTTAGAGATTCTAAAATTGGCCTTGACCCGATTTAACAAAACCCAATGGAAAAGTGATAAAATAAAAATAGAAGCAAAAAGTCTGGCTCAAGCAGTTAACCTAAAACCCAAAGATTTTCTTTATCCCATCCGAATTGCAATTACTGGCAGACCGGTTTCGCCGCCTTTGTTTGAGTCAATGGAGATTTTAGGCAAGGACGAGACTCTAAAGCGGCTTGAAAAAGCAATGATTATGCTTAAAAATTCGTCCATTCGTAAAGATTAGCAGGAAGCGAACGAGGCGACCTATGAAGAAGATAAAAGTTTTAGAAATCATTGGTGATTCAACACTTTCCGGTGGTTCGATTTCTCTATTGACATTAATAAAAGGTCTGGACAAGAGGCAGTTTGATATCACATGTATTTGTCCGCCTGGCCCTCTGGCTGGAATGTTGAAAGGGGTAAAAGACGTTGTAGTTGAAGTGATCCCAATGCGTTCTAAATGGGATATCGAAGCGATTAAGAAAATCAGAAAAATAGTCGCCAAACTCAAAACCAAAACTTCAGACCTTATTGTTCATTCGCATGGTGTCCGGGGGGGTTGGTTGGGTAGATTGGCTTGCCTGGGTCCTAAGGAAAATGCGCCCAAAATTGTTTACACTGAGCATCTTTGGACAGGCGAATATAAATTAAACAATCCGCTTGCTCATATTTTTCAGGTTTTTGGTCTTTGGCTTTTGGATTTTTTAACCACAAAAACCATTGCAGTTTCAAATGCGGTGGCTGATTTTTTGGTTAAAAAAGGGATAACACGGCCAGACAAATTGGTCGTAATACATAATGGGATAGAGCAAAGAGCAAAGAGCAAAGAGCAAAGAAATAAGGGAGAAGAAACTACAATTGGATTTGTGGGAGGTTTAACAAGAAATAAAGGGGTGGAGTATCTGATCCGAGCAGTGGCTGAAATTATCTTAAATCATAAATCTAAAATCTTAAATCTTGTTATTGTTGGCGAAGGGGAAGAGAAGAAAAAACTCAAGAACTTGACCAAAAAATTAAAACTTGATAAAATAGTAGAGTTTAAAGGATTGGTTGAAAACCCCTCAGTTATTTATCCGACATTAGATATTTATGTCCAGCCGTCGCTAAGCGAGTCATTCGGGATAGCCGCCTTAGAGGCAATGAGCTTTGGGGTTCCTGTTATCGCTTCAAATGTTGGCGGACTACGAGAACTGTTGGCCCTTGAGTCGGACAATATAACAGACAAAGATTTAAAAAAGCCCTATCTTTTAACTGATTGCGGCATTTTGGTTCCGCCTAAAAATGTCGCAGCGCTTTCTGCGGCCATCCTCAAGTTAATAAAGGACAAAAAATTAAGGTTGCGGCTTGGTGATGGTGCCAAAAGGCGCGCAAAACAGTATCCTGCTGAGAAGATGGTTGAAAAAACAGAAAAATTGTACCTTTCCTTGATTGAATGAGAATTCTAGACCCAAATTTGGGGAGTGGTCGAGTGGTAAGACGTCTGGCTCTGGACCAGAAGAGCCCAGGTTCGAATCCTGGCTCCCCAGCCACATTCACAGGGGAGGTGAGTTGGTTTGAACGAGGATAGGACCGAGGAGTTGTTGGAAGAGGAGATGGACCAATGCTTTCGCGCCCTTTTACAAGTTGAGGCAATAACTGAATCGGAAATGGATTATTTAATAAAGAATAATTATCAGCATTTAGACTATGAACTTTGCCTTGCATTGATTGTTGACAGGATATTGGAGAAAATTAAAGAGGGAAGATTAAAGCGCTGGGATTTTGATTTATGGGATGTAAGATGGAAAGGGCTTGACGGAAGACGCGCCGGAGCAGAAATTTATTCGCCCCTTCAATCTAAAAAGATTGCTAAAAAGAGAGGAATTTTGACAAAGATTATCAGGGCCTATAGATGCCAATGCTGTAAAGAAGTTGATAATATGCTCAAACGGTTAGCCCAGGCAGAGACGTATGCTGAAGCGGCCCAGATTAAGAACGAGGCGATTTCTAAGGGAATATTGATCAATGGTGGCAGAAAATTAAGCCACAACCACAGTTTTATTCATTCTAAAAGATTTTTCGAGGCGTATCATAATAAGGTGCATAGATTTGTTTGGCGTGCTTGACTTGTCTTTGACCTTCCTTTATACTTGTTCTTGGTTGTGGATAAAACGAAGAGGGGACAGGGTCGAGCCCTCCAAAAACCATAAGTTAAAACGCAGCGACATCCTTGCGAAAGGAGAATTATGGCTGAGGGTTATTGCGTAAAGTGCAAGGCCAAGAGAGAAATTCAGGGCGCAACAGAAGTAACCTTGAAGAACGGCCGCAGGGCATTGAAAGGTAAGTGTCCATCCTGCGGGACAGGTATGTTTAAGATTCTTGGCAAGTAAAAGAATCAAACCTTTTTAAAAAACATACGAAGAGACCCTTGTTTTTAGGGTCTCCTTCGTTTATTATAAAGACCAGAGGAGGGAAGATGGCAAAAGTATTATTGGTCATTGCTTCAAAAAATTTTAGAGATGAAGAATATGCAAGGCCCAAAGAGATACTGGAAAGCGAAGGAGTGGAAGTAAAAACTGCCTCTTCGCGTCTTGGTGCAATAAGGGGGAAATTGGGCGTGGAGGCGACGGCAGACCTATTATTGAACCAGGTCAATATTGATGATTTTGATGGGATTGTCTTTGTGGGTGGGCCCGGTGCAGTGGAGTATTTTGAGTCAGAAACTGCTCTAAATTTGGCTCGTCAGGCCTATGCGAAAAAGAAAATTGTTGCTGCCATTTGTATCGCCCCTTCTATTTTGGCCAATGCAGGGATTTTAAAAGGTAAAAATGCAACCGCCTTCCCGAGCGAGATAGATAATTTAAAAAACAAAGGGGCAAATTATACTGGCGAGCCAGTTGCAATAGATGGAAATATCATAACAGCCAACGGCCCTGAGGCAGCCGAAGAGTTTGGCAAGAAGATAGCAGAAGGCCTCGTCGTCTAGCGGCTCAGGACATCGCCTTCTCAGGGCGAAGATCGCGGGTTCGAATCCCGCCGAGGCTGCCACGCCACAGCCTTTATCATTTTGGCCAAGGCAGAGGGTTCATAGTCAGCCTTTACCAGATAGCCAGCCGCCCCCAGTTCTGTACCCTTTTCTCCTCCGGATTCTTGAGGCAGATTGGTGAGTAGAAAGACAGGAATATCTTTAGTTTCTTTGTCCTCTTTCAGCGATTTTAGAACATCAAAACCATTTAGCCGGGGCATAATAATGTCCAACAGAATAACGTCAGGCTTTTCTTTTTTTATAATTTCAATGCCACTCTGTCCGTCTAAAGCAGTAAAAACTTGTAGCCCCTCCATTTCTAATTTCATTTTATACATATTACACACTGCTTCTTCGTCATCAATGATTAAAACCTTCATACCCGCTCCTTGCCTACTAATTACTAATCTATACGAATGTACTAATCCTTATTTATTCGTAATTAGTAGGATTATTTTCTTTGCTCTTTACTCTTTGCTCTTTTCTCTTTAATCTTTTATCTTTGCTCTTTAATCTTATTTTATTACAGGTAGACTAAAGTAGAAAGTTGAGCCTTTTCCTTCTTCGCTCTTGGCCCAAATTTTACCATTATGTTTTTGGATAAAAGATTTGGCAATATAAAGTCCTAAACCAGTGCCTCTCTTGTCTAATTCTAAGATATTTTTTCCGCGAAAGAAAGGCTGGAAAATCCTTTCCTGGTATTCAACAGGGATTCCAACGCCCGTATCAGAAATGCTCACGATTACTTCAGTTTTGCCTTTTGCTTTTTTTATTTTTAATTTTACTGTGACCCCGCCTTTATTGGTATATTTAATTGCATTATCTAATAGATTCAAGAGGACATTTTCTATTTTCTCTGAGTCTGCGTTAATAAAGATAGATTCTTCAGCAGGTTTTTGAAATCTGAGAAAAAGTCTTTTGGTTTGGCTTGCAGGTCTTACAGAGGAAATTACTTGAGAAATTAAGGGGATGAGGTTGATTTTTTTAAAATAAAAAGGTAGTTTTCCTGCTTCCATTCGCGAGATAGTCAAAAGCTCTTCAACCAGATGAATCATTTTGACAGAGTTGTTGTAGATTTGGTTAATGGCATTTTTCTGTCCAGGACTCAGTTTGCCCAAATCGCCGGCTTTGAGCATAGAAACAAACCCTCGGATAATTGACAAAGGCGTCAAAAGTTGGTGGGAGGCTAATGTAATGAATTCCTTGCCCAGTCGCTCGGCCTCTTCTAACTCTTTTTCCTTGAGTTCGGCTTGAATCTTTAATTCTCGTTGGCGTTTGATTTCCAAAGCCAAGAAGCGACAGAAGATAGTGATAAGGACAATTAAGACAATTTGCCAGAGGCCCCAGGCACTGGCGGATGGATTCAGCAAAGTCTCAAGGCCAACGAAGACACAGGTGATTGTAATTAGCAGAACAGAAGGGAAGGTGCCCAAGGTTAAGGCTGTGGCAATGATAGGGAGCAAGAATAGGGAGAAAAAGTAAATGCCTGTATCCTTGGCGAAATAGATTAAGAGGCCGATTATTACAACCTGAGCGATATTTTGGACGTAAAGCCGTTTTTCGTAAGGGAATACTTTCCAAATTGTATAATATGTGATGATTAAAAAAGACAAAAATGCACCAACTAAAATATAAAAAGAACTATCTTCAACAATATTTACAGGCAGAATTTTAACAGAAAAAATGGCAATCAATACAATAAGCCAAGAGACCGTTTCAAAGAGCCATTCGTATTTTTTTGTCATAAAGCAATCTCTTTTTCTCAATTATAGCATAAATTGGATAAATACATCGCTCTAAACTTGTACCTAAGTTGACAACTAATATGTGTTATACTATAATAAATTACCCAATATATCAGGTTGGTGCGTTAACATTTCCTCCCGCCGATTAAGCAGGTGATGATGATGGAATGCGACTTGAAAAAAGAACTCCGCGAGCGCCTATTGGCAAATATGGAGAAAAAGCGGAAAGAACAGAAACTGAAGGAAGCGATGGATTTCTTTCTCTGGGAAGTGTGGCCCATTGTGGGCTATGCCCAGAGTATAGACCACCCGATGCTGAGGGTCTTAAGCCGGATGGATGGTATTGTGCCCTTCAGCATCATTGACATGGTATCTCTCAGACTACAGGATGAAGCCAAGGAGGCATACCGTGTATTACTTGCGGAAGAAGAGAAAGGGAATGACGCAGTCAGAGAATATTGGGAGCACCCTCGATGGAAGACGTTCCAAGTGCTTTCGTTTAAAAAGCGCTTGGCTCAACTTGGAGAGGAAAAGGTTCAGGTTATCATCTGGGTTGACGCAGCGCAGACGTCTGCGAAAATTAACCTACTTGACAAGTTGGACCGAGAAGCTCCTGAGTTCTTTGATGAATGACCTAATATCTGCGGGAGGAATTCAGCCCGCCTTTGCGCTTATTAAATTGAGATACAAGCAAGCGCTTTCGGCGGGCTTTTTTAAAAATAAAAAAAGCCGAGCGGATTTTTTGCCATCCACTCGGGTTGCTCAATAAATTATTTGAGGATAAGATAGACGTCCCGGAATTCACAATCATCAAAGGTTTCGTAGAACTCCGGAATAAATGTTTCTATGTCCAGCAAATTTTTACCTTCATGCAAGATGTCCGGATTGAAAGAAAACTCAAACCATTCCCAAACGCCTGCTTTGGTTACGGCCCGACCAACTTCTCGACGGTTAAAGAAGATAATCGGGTCTTTCTTGGGTATTCCTTTCACTCGGAGTTTAACCACTGCTTCTTTGCGATTTGCCAGTTCCTCTTTAAAGAGTTTATACTCATTGGTATAGACCATTCTGACATTTTGAACATCATCGCCTAAATGCTGGGGCCCTTTTTCAAGGAGGATTTTGTCGCGAGGGGGGAGCGTTGAAAATTCTATAGTATATTCTTTATCTAAACTCGTTCCTCTTGCGCTTTTAAGTTCTGGCGTAATCTTTAACTGATAGAATACATAAATACTGTTATGCCAATTTCTGCAAATAAGATTGTTCCCATCGACTTCCCATCGAGGGGTAAGAATAGGAAGTGGCAGCCTGCCTGATTTCAGCGTATCCGCCAACTCAGAGCTGGCAGTAAGCTTTATTCCTTTTTCAACAGTAGACAAGTCAACGGGTTGGTTAAACTGAATGTTGATTTCGCTTTTTGGGGCAACGTTCCCACTGTAATTTTGCGGTTGAGTCTGGAGGATTTTAAAAGTAAGTATCCGATTGTTTGTAATGAATTTGAGTGGATCGTAGAAAGTCACTCCCTTATAAACCACACTCTCACCAGGCTGACTTTTGCCGCTATACCCATTGCCGAGAGTGAATTTTGACTTTTCTGGAAATACTTTAATTTCTAAATGCAAATGGGGCCCACTTCCTTTCTGTCCGCTTAATCCAATCTCTTCTCCTTTTGCTATAGGTACTTTTTCTCCTTGAATTATTTTTTCAATTTTGTCGCTTTGAATTATTTTTTCAATTTTGTCGCTGAATTTGCTGAGATGAGCATATTGAGAATATACTATATCTCCAGAAGGCAGCCTATGTTTAATGATTATGCAGTTGCCCCAGGCGTCTCCTTGGTCTATGGTATAGAATACCAGCGATCCGTGCGCAACAGCACGTATAGGGGTATTTATTGAACATGCGAAATCAACGCCTAAATGGCCTAGTTGATATGCCTCTGGCGGAACGGCTTGAAAATGTTGACTTACAGAAAAAGGTTTTGCATCATTTGGGTCACCAAGAGGAAAGTCAAATCCATCAGCAATGGGTAATTCTTCTACTTTATCTACTGTTGGCTTCTTGTAATCACTTCCTGTAACAGCGACAATATAAGCATCCTTTAATGCCTCCGCCCGGTCGTGGGTTGGCGGATGGGTCATAAATAGTCGTTCAAAGGGGTTGGGATTTTTCTTGCTCAATGTCTCCAGCCGCCGCATAAAGGACAGCCCAGCGGAAGGGTCATATCCGGCCCTAACAAGCAATTTGAAGCCTTCTAAATCCGCCTCTTTTTCGTCCTTGCGGCTGCGACCAGCAGTATAGATATTCAGGGCAATGTTGGCGATTTTTTGGGCAGACTCTGAACTGATTTGCCCTGCTGCCACCGAAAGTGGAATTGCTTTTTTCATCTCTTTTAATCCATGACGCTTGTCAACATGGGTAATTTCATGGGCTAATACGAAGGCCAGTTCATCCTCGGTCAGCCCTGGACAATTCAAAAGCCCCTGGTTGATATAAACATAGCCACCTGGAATTGCACAGGCGTTTACTTCAGAGTTGCCAGTAACCTTAAACTGGTATTTGACATTTGGTCGGGAAACATACTGAATCAGTTTATTCCCCACATTAGAAACTCGGGCGTTCTCTTGGATATTTTGCGAAAGCCCATACTCCTTTTCAAAAGAAGAACTGCCAATATCGCCAATGATTTTTTCTGCAACGTCGTCCTTGAGCAGAAGCAGGCCCAGACCCACAATATCAGACGATTCTAATTTCGAGTGACTGGGCTGGACAGAATAGAGCAGTAAAACAGTTATTAGCAGAAGCCGGACAATCCAACGCATCCATTTCACCTCCTAAAATAGATTTGTAGGGTGCAAGTCTATTCATATTATAACATAAAAATTGACTTTGCGATAAAAATGAGGTATAAGAGAATAAATTTGCAATTTAACATTAAGAGATTGAGAGAACACAAAGAGGAAAAGAGGCGTAAAGAATGGAAAAAGTTGAGTTGTCCACTCGTGATGCAGTTGAGATAGGGAAAAAATTGGCTGAAGCGATTCAAAACTCCAGTCCTTATTTAAAAGAGGGTATTAAGATTGTGACAAGGATTGTTTATAGAGAGTTAAGGAAGGCAGGCTACGAGAAAAACGATTTAATGCATTTAGCAACAGCCATTTTAGAATGCGTTGTGGAAGAGATGAAAGAGAGGAGGTGAGAGAGATGAAAAAGTGTCTCTGGATACCAGCAATTCTTTTGCTGTGTTTTTTTCAGACTAATAACGGATTAACAAAGACATTATTGAGGCCTGATCAGACAAGGAAGAATCTAATGATTGCAAGGGCAGATTGGAAGAGATTGTTGGCAGATTTTGACAATATCTGGACAAGGGTCGTAGAGCGCAACAAAAATGTAGATTATGTAACAAAAAAGCAGGAAGTGGATATTAATGGTGATGGTAAGCGCGAAACAGTTATATTCGGTTATGCTGTTAAAGATAGTCCTTTTGCAACAATGTGGGTTAAGATTTACCACCCTAATTTAGGTCTGATATTCAAAAGAGAGATTAGTGATGTGATGCCTTGCCTTTTGGCTGATATAGATGGTGCTTATCCAGGAAAGGAAATTTTGATCTCCGTTCCTAAAGGTTGGGATTCCGAAGATTGGAAGGGCTGGTGTGTGATTTATGTTTATGGTTGGGATAAGAGTATAAAAAGGTACAAGGAAATTTATGCCCACAAAACGCTCGCAAAGTACCCGGTCCTGAAAGTAGTGGAGAAAAATGGCTATACCGAAATGGATAGTTATACCGAGCTTAAACAATTTGATGAGTTTTTAAAGTATTGGTTAGGCAGCACAAAAACACCAGTGCAAGCATCAACTATTTCTTACACTGTTTACCGGAATAACCGGTTCGGCTTTGTTATGGATTACCCAGTGCAGTGGAAACCGCAGTATTCACAGAATGGAGATGGGATATTTTGTATTTCTAAGGATGGGCATCTTCAAATGCGTGCTTATGCATCATTTGATATTTTCCGGGCTGGTCCTGAAGGAGAATTTAATTTTAT
>Ga0272448_1003229_pt1 | contig 19603 bp, 11 predicted proteins | sample YNPCB0191_FD_202220 | JGI IMG/M metagenome (GOLD analysis project Ga0272448, IMG submission 202220) | Hot spring sediment microbial communities from Yellowstone National Park, WY, United States - YNP-CB-019-1 | ecosystem: Environmental > Aquatic > Thermal springs > Hot (42-90C) > Sediment... | reverse complement strand
GCGAGATGGCAGTCCTAACGGAGGCCAAGGCTGCTCTCAAGACATCGGTGCCGATCCTCACCAGACGAGCAGAGCACTTGCTTGTCCTCGAAATGCCGGAACTCGCTCTGGAGGACTACCAGCAGGCGTTCGAAGGCACCACCAACCTGAAGCTCGCCGAGATCATTGCCGGCGCCCAGCGGGAACAGTGGGCGGCGATACCGAGCGATGCGATGGGCCTGCTCACGAGGATCGCTGAAATCAAGTTCCTCCTCGACGAGCTGGACCATGCGGCCTTGATTGCCGATACGGTTCTGCACGCGGACGCGGCTTCCGCCGCCGCAGCGAACCTGCGCGGCCTCATCTACCTTCTCCGCGGAGATTCGAAGCAGGCTCAGGACCTGCTCTCCAAAGCAGCCCAGTCGGGTTCCGTTGAGTCGCTCAACAACGCCGCCGGACTGCTGATCGTCCTCCGTGACTTCCAGAACGCGGAGTCGGCACTTACAGCCGCGCTCAAGCTTGCACCGAATCATCCCAAGGCTCACTACAATCTCGCTCTCGTGCGTATTGCGCAGAAGCGGCTCGATGAGGCAGCAAAAGAACTGGCGGCCGCACTCGCCGCACGGCCTGACTATGTCCTCCCGCTCGTCGCTCAGGCCACGGTCGCGCAGCTCAAACGCGACCGCGGCACTGCCCAGCAGATGCGTCAGCGACTAAAGCAGATTGCCGATTCGAACCCCTACCTCCATTACCTGGAGGCCCTCGCACTCTTGGAAGACAAGGACTCCAAAAACGGGCTCGTCGAAGCCCAAAATGCCGACATGCTCCTCCCCGGAAAGAAGGAATTCCAGCGGGCGCTCATATGTGCAGCGATCTCGACACCGGGACGGCTCGCCGAGGCGCAGCAGCTTCTCGCACCGCTTCTCGTCCCCGAACAGAACCCGGACGTGATTGACTACAATCTCCTCGGCGCGTTGAAGCTGGCTCTCGGGGACCGAGCGGAGGCGGAGAAGGCCTTCCGTCAGGCGCTCGATCTCTCGAAGAATACCGACCAGGTCGCTGCAGCCTCCCTCGGCTATCTGGCCTGGGTTGCTCAGCCCCGCCGCCCAGAGGAGGCCCGGAACTACTTCGACTTGGCAGCGCAGATTGGCGGGCTGGTGACTGACTACGTTGTTGCGAGCCGGAACATCGTCAGTCAAGTGGCCGGCGAACTCCTGGGCCCTCAGGATACATTCAACCGGCCCACGCCGGAGGAGCCGACCGTCGGTGTACCATGGCTCGAAGACGAACGGGATGGCGTGACCATGAAGGTCCAGAACAACCAACTCGTCTTCGAGGGGAAGCGGCAGACCGCTCCTGGTTGGAATACACTCCTTCGTCCGTTGAACGATCCCTTGTTCAAGCGGATCGAGGGCACAATTGACCGGAAACCCGAGAATGCCGCTGTCGTCGGAGTGACAATCCGTCGCGGCAACGGAGGCCTGTGCCTCGGTATCCGCGGAAACCAATTGGTCTGGTCGCCCGCGGCACAGGCCAGATGGGAGCCGCTTCAGAATGTGCCCGCACAACCCGTACGCCTCTCGATCGAGGTGGTTGACCGCGACAACGGGATATTCCGTTTCCTCCTCAACGGCGCGGTGGTCGCAACCCCGGCACCCGTCCGAGCACCTGAGCTGGCGAAAGAGGGCAGCTATGACGTCGGGTTCTTCTCCTACGGTGAGCTCAACCAGACCGTCAAGTTTTCGTCCAGCGGCTTCTCAGTGATCGTCCGAGCCAGGCAACAGTGAACTGGCTTGTCCGACGGAGATGGCAGCCCGTGCTCCTTCGACGTGGGGGGCCTGCCTTCATTACAATCTTTTACAATAGCCTGACCCGCGTTGACGTTTAGCCCGCAGTCCTCTGGTACAATGAAATCAGCTATGAGGAACGCCGGGTTTACGCTGGTCGAGATGCTTATCGTCTGCGCCGTCGCCCTCATTGTTGCCAGCATTATGATCCCCGCGGTTGTGCACATCCAACGGAAGAATGCCGAACGCCTGGCGGAGAACGAGGTCAAGGAGATCGCCGCTCTCATAGAACAGTACAAGCTCTACACCGGCGTCTATCCGCAGGCGAACCTCCTGGAAATACTCGCGGAGCAGGATGGGCAGACGCTCTCCAACACGACGAACCTCGGCAATGAGAGCCTTGTACTCGCCCTTTGCTCTCTGGACAACGGCGGTCCCTACCTCCGGCGGGATCTCGCCGACGTGAACAGGAAGAAGCTCCAGAACCTCGACCGGGACAACGCCTGGAAAGTTGCGCTCAACAATACCTTTTTCACGGACAGCGAGCTCCGCGAGTATGTGGACCCCTGGGGTGTCCCCTACGTGTACTTCGACAACTCGGTTTACTTCGACACGACGGTTCACACCTACACGGTTGGCGGGACGACCTTCCAGGCTCGCCCGATCAAGGACCCCCAGGGCCGTTTCTATGAACCGCTTGGCTTCCAGCTATGGTCCTGCGGCCCCAACAGGGTAAACGACCAGGGGAAGGGCGACGACATTACGGCGTGGGTGGTGGACCGGTAGGAAGGGTGAATGGCCAATGCTGAGTAGATCCGGGAGCGCTCCGGAGAGGCAAGGTTCACACGAAGCCGCTGTTTGCCTCCCCCGTTTCATCCGCCTACTTTGCGCGCAGCGGGATTCAGCAGCCAGGATTCAGCATTCAGGCCCGATCTTCCACGAACTTGGCTTTACGCTGATCGAGATGCTTATCGTGGTCGCCATGCTCACGATCCTTACGAGCATCGGCGTTACGTCGTATCTGCTGCTTGGCAAGACCCGTGCGATGACTGCGGCGGAGATCACGTTGAACTCGATGCTTCGTCAGGCTCGGAACTCCGCGATGAGCGAGCGAGTGCCCGCCTGCGTACGCATACTCAAGGACGCTCAAGACCGGTATTATGTGAACCTGTTCGTGCGTCAGCCGGTAAGCACGTGGCACTTCGAGGAGGTCGTGGGCAATGAATTTCCCGGTGCTTTCGGGCAGAAAGCGGTCGCCCGGGATGCCACGACCGACCAGCCGCTCACGGCGCCGATCGTCCTCGCTCAGGGACGGTACGGCGATTGTCCGTTGTTCAACGGCGGTTTCTACCTCGAGGTATTCATCCGCAAGGTCGGCACGACCTACCTGACCCCGCCGGCATTGAATCTTGCCGAGGGTGTGGCGATGGAAGCCTGGGTCTGGCCGGACACCAAGGACGGGACCGGGCAGCCGCTACCCGACGGTGCGATCCTCCCGATCGTCAGCAGACATGCCCCCGGTTCGACGACTGCGTACTGCTTGTACCTGCTGTATGTCGCCCAACCCCCGCCGGGCCTCTTCCGGATCGTCAGCAGTGTGAATGTCGTCGACCAGAGCGGGCCGGTACTCGTCCGCTCCAGCAGCTTGCCGATCCTGAAACCTTGCGTCTGGACTCACGTCTCCGGCTCATACCGCTCCGACGAGTCCGAAGTGAAGTTGACCATGAACGGCGTCATCCTCACTCCGGACCAGCCACAGGACACCGGCACCGGAGTCCTCGTCAGCAACGCGGCGCCAGTCCTGATCGGCAAACTCGATACGAACCTGTTCTATGGGAAACTCGACGAGGTTATGGTCGCTGGATACCTCTCTTCTGAGAAGCAGAAGTTCCCGCCCAATGTGACGGTCGGGTTGGAGAACGTCACGGCGGACTCCTCGATCTATTTCGATAGCTACGGGAGGCTCGATTCGAGCCGCCACAGCGCGGAGCCCTCGGTCGTGCTCACCGTCGCTGACAGGCTTCGCAGGAAGTTCGTAGTCAATCGTTCAGGAGAAATCCTCACAGAATGAATGGCAACGAATGTGTAGTACGAAGCCGCGAGGGTAACGGACGTCGTGATTCAGCGTACGAGGATCGCGACGAGAAGAGCAGGCTGGTTGGAGGCATGACATGATACGAGAGAGGAAGCGTATGCGGCCGGTGAATCGTTTGTACCGGAGGGCAGTGAATCCTCGATGCTCGCTGTCGCATCTCCGCTCGGCCCGTTCCGGGTTTGCTGTCCTGATGGTCGTGCTCGTGCTCGCCGGGCTCGCGATTATCGCGGGGCCTTTCGTCGTTAGCATGATCTTCCACCAAAGCCAGAGCAAGCACCTGCTGGGTGCTGAGCGTGCGAGGCTCGCTGCGCGCACCGCTGCTTCGCACGCCATCGCACAGCTTCTGCGAACTGACATGACCTACGAGTTCGATACTGCCGGATGCACCCCGTACAGCGACACGCAACAGGAGTACCAGGTCTCCTTCGATGAGCTCATCCAGGGCACGCGGCAGATCGTCCAGACGCGCAACCCGAACGGCACTATGCTCTCCGTCGAGGTCAGCGACGAGCAGTCCAAGGTGAACCTCAACACTGCCCCGTTGCTGCTCTTGCAGAACCTGCTGGAGGAGATTATTCCGGCGAAGGCCACTCTCGCCAACGAGATCATCTTCTATCGCTCCTCGGTCGCCCAGTTCCGCAGCGTTGACGACCTCTCGGCCCTGGGTAACTTGCCCCAGCTTTTCCCTTACCGCGCCGCTCCGTCCGAGCGGTTCACCCCGGAGGACATCGAGTTCTTGCGCCGATACCTGACCACCCAGTCGGCCAAAGGGATCAACATCAACACGGCGCCGCGGGAGGTGATCATCTCGGAGCTCGTCGGCCTCTCGCATAAGAAGGCCGGCACCGGAGCCGGGCAACTCCAGCAGCTCGGGAGTTGCGGCGGCCAGCCCAACACTAATTGCGGCAACGGAACCATCTCCCAGATCAGTTTCCCCGCGGGCTACAGGGGCGAGGACTGGACGATACGCTGCACCGGGTGGCGCTGGAACACACCGGACTACCGCAACCCGAATCGGGAGCGCATCTATACGTTTACCGCGACCGGGCAGACTTCCGGTACTATGCCGAACGCCTACGAGATCACCGACTCGAGCTCGTCCATCTATATTGCTGACGGCGGGCAGATATCGTTTGTCATTACCGCGGGTACGACGCCCTTCGAGGTTGGCGACGGCTGGTTCATCCCAAGCCAGACGGCCGGCCAGGGAGGGACCGACGTCGTTTCGCACGACGAGGCCGTCTTCCTCGCGGGCTACTTCACCCAGAGCGCTACCCTTGCCCAGGACGTTTCGCCGGGGACTAATACGATCGTCGTCAACGAGGATATCAGCAAGTTCCCTGACCCGAGCCAGACCGATCCGAAACTGCCCGACGCCTGCTGGTTGACGATCGATGGCGACGCCGTCCAATACACCGCCAAAGACAACGCCACCCGGAGCTTCACGATCACGACAGATCTTGAGGATGGGATCACAAGAGACCACAAGGCCGGGGCAGAGGTGAGGCTCCTCTACACCGGACTCGCCGACGTGGAAGCCGTGCTTCTCAAGGCACTCGCCGATGCCTCGACTGACGACACGATAGACCCGCAGGGCCAGATCACGAGTCTCGGTACGCTCACTTTCTCCGCTGACGATGCGGATTCGATCTACCTCAACGCAGCCAACCCCCTCGACCCGCTGCTCATCAACCACACGGAGCTCTTGCTTTTCCGTGCGTTTGGCTTCTTCACGATCACGGCCACCGGGATCGTGAACGACCCATCCGGGAATCAGATAGCTAAGGAATCCATCCGCGAGGTCGTCCAGGCGACCCCCCCGGACGTGCTCAAATGGCAGCTCACCTCGCAGGCCGACTTCCTCGAAATGTGCAGGATCGGCAATCTGACAACGGTCTCGACCTTTCCTGTGCCGACCTCGATCCGCGACCTCTCGGAGGACAAGCACTACGCCTACGCACGCCCCGTTGCCGGAGCGCTCTCGCGTGGGAACACGACCGTTCCCGTTGCGGATACATCGCAGTTCCGCATAGGCCGACGGGTGCGTATCTCGGGCGTGGATTCGAACGGCGACTTCCACGAGGAGTATCACAATGTCCGTTCGATCGGCCCCAGCTCCATAACACTCGATGGGGGATTGCTCTCGAGCTACGCAACGGCGACCGTCGGCGATGCGGGCGACGTCCGGATTCTCGCCTACCACCCGCTCCCGGACCCAACCACCAGGACGATCTTCAACTTCAACGACAAGACGAAGGACGACGTCCTCGACGCCGACTGGACTCCAGGAACCGCCCGGAAGCAGTCGGGACTCGTTACCTGGCAGGACGTGCAAGTCGAGGGCGTCAACATTGACAGCTCGAAGGTCTCCGGGACCGACGGGCCGCTCGCCTACCGCGCAGACGATGGCCTCTTCGCTACGGTGACCAATAACCTCGGTCTCCGCCTTGCCAGCGGCTGGATCGAGTTCTGGTTCAAACCCCAGTGGTACGACCGTTCGCGAATCTACTACCTCTTCGATTATGCACAGCGCTACTTCCAGAACCGATTGACGGTTTTCTACCAACCGACGACCGGTAACCGTGGCAGGCTCGTATTCTGCTTGGCCGACTCGACGCTCGAACCGAACTTCGCCATGATCGTCGTCCCGGTCAACAACTCCGCGACCGGTCTCGGGCAGGGGGAGATCGCGATCATTGACGACGTTTGGTACCACCTCCAGGCGGTCTGGAAAGGCTCCGGCTACGGCCAGTTGGCACTCTTCATTGACGGGAAGAGTGTCGGCACCTACTGGCCCTCAGCCATACTCGGCACCCCCATGAACGACACGACCTCAGGTGGGATTTCGATTGACAAGGCTGAGATATCCGGCCTCTACGGCTTCCCCCAGGAGTTCAACGTCCCCGCCGGCTGCCTGCGCATAGAGGACGAGCTTATCAACTACGATCAGATCTCAGAGACGATGTTCAACATACCCGTCGATGCACAAGGCTCGCCGATGGGGCGCGGCCAGCGCATCACCCGTGCAGCGGCCCACCAGGCCGGCGCTGCCGTCGTTCCGTTCGGCTACGTTCGTAGCCTCGACAAGCGGCTCTACGCGCCCTATGTCAACGCCGAGTACCCGGATGACCGGCTCTTGAACGCGACGACTGCCGTTGCTCTTGCGGAGGCTATGCCGGCGGCCAACCCGCAAACCACGATTGACCTGACCGCAACTGTCGGCCCGTTCGACCACGACAACGACGCCGGTACTCCCGACATCACGGTGACGAGCCTCATCAAGTGCGAGGCGGACGCGGAAGGCCCGAACGCGAATCCGGTAACTACGAATATCAACAACCATCAGTTGACGGCAACCGCTACCTTGATCCCGATCGCGGACGCCACGGGCTTCCAGAGCTCTGGCTATGTCTACATTCGCGATCCGCAGACCGGTGCCGAGGAGCGGGCGTACTACGAATCCATCGAGGTTGACAAAGAACTGATAGTGATGCTCGAGGACTCGCGGTGTGGCACGCGCGGCTTCAAGATCAAGCGCACGTGCCTGATCGTTGCGCAGCAACCCAGCTCGGGCCGCGGCGTCCTGGATACGACCGCCCAGACCTTTACCGGCGTGGAGGCTGTCGCCCAGCGCCAGCAGGTCACGCTCTGCTCGATGCTCGTCAACAATGACAACGTCCACTACGCGCGCGGCTACTTCACCCCACAGCGGACGATCTCGAATCCGCCGCCGCCCGACCCGCCTGGCGGCTGGGGCGATCCCCCGCCCTGGTGGCCGCAGGGCAGACCGTGGCCGCCGTCGAGCAATTGGTCGGCATTCTCGACGGTGGGCGAGCGGTCTCAACTTGCTTACGTGGAGGTGGGCAACGAATGGATTGGCTACAACTGGCCCTCGATGGGTGCGGACGGAGCGATCGGGGGCGGCGACGACCTGATACCAACCTGGCAGGGTCAGACGGGTAACAAGTATTACTTCGTCGGCGCCCGCGGCCTCGCCCGTACCCAATCCGGCACCGCCGCCGAAGCCCATGGGGCAGGCGATCCGGTCTATCCCGTCTTCTTCGCCGGCGGCTACCGCCTCGGCCCCGGCGACCGCGTGACCGTGCGCGACGACCGAGGCACCGAGGAAGAAAAGCGGATCAAGTGGGCTAATCCGGGCGGCTACCTCGCCTCATTCGGTAACCTCAATAACTACCAGCAAAGCGAGTTCCTCGCGGGCAACTACCTCTACTCGAAGAACCCGCGGGTCCTCAAGTTCCCCACCGGCGACCTGCCTGCGATCACCTCGAAGGACGATCCGCCGCAAGAGCAACTCTGGATCGGCTCTCAGGCGGCCGTGGAAGGGAACCCGCCATACAGCCCCGCGTGCGCCGTGATTGACGGGTTCCGCATCTCCGCCGGGATGCACAACACTATGCGCCTCTACGCCGTTTCACCCCGAAGCACCTACAGCGATTCGGACGGAGATGGCAACCCCGATCCGCCGACCAATAAGCGCCCGACCGACGCCGAGCGGATCAACACCGTCATCGGCTCGAGCGACAGCGTGCCCTTCACCATCAAGGTCGGTCACCTTGCCGAGTTCCAGACGGGCACCTATCCCAACCCGTTCTGGGACACGAACCGCCAGGGCCAGCCCTATCCGCCCTTCATGTGGACTGGCCACGACTGGGGCTGGCCGCGCCAGGGATACCTCAAGATTGACGACGAGGTCATGTACTATCACACTCCCTATTGGATGGGCGACCTACGGAGCATGGTGGCAACCGACCTCGACATCACTGCGACTACGATCACGATCAAGGATCCGCCGGGCACGAGATTTCCCAACCGCATCACCGACTACCCCGAGCAGGGCTACCTCGGCATCACCGCACGCCAGCCAAACCGTAACTACCGGGGTCACGAGTACTTCGACAAGTACGTCCGCGACCAGTACGGCCAACCGATCCCCATCAGCGTCAATGTCGCGAGCCCTTATGCGGTCCGCTGCCCGATGAATCAGACTTGCTCCTGCGGCCTCTGGCACTATTCCGGCTACATCGGCGACGAGTGGATGCGCCAGCTCGGCATGACGCCGGGCGATTTCCATCCGTACGAGCCGGAGTACCTCGACGTCTCGGGCTATCACTGGGAGGTGATTTTCTACGCCAGGAAGAGCGACAGCTCGCACTCCTTCCAAGACTGCCAACGTGGTTGCCTCGATACCGTTCCCTACGAGTACAACGTCGGCGACCCGTTTGCCGGCGCCCCGCCCGTCACCTTCGTCGCTGGCGTCAACACCGATCCCAACAACCCAAACGTCTGGATCGCCGTACACGACGAAGTCGGTGTCGAACGTGAAATCCTCGCCCGGGGTTGCCTCGGTACGAAGCCCGCCAAGCACACCATCGGCTCGGTCGTCATGCCGCTGGAGAATATCTCGGCCACGCACCTCGTGGATACCTACAACAACGGCTCGCTCGCCGTCGAGCAAGACACGCGCCCCTGGGTGAACGCAGCTCTGAACGACCGCTTCCCCTGGACACGCGGCGTCCTGCGTCTCGAAGACCGGCAGGGCAACCACGAAGTCGTCTGTTACTCGGGCTACAACTCGACGAACTTCACGGGCGTGCAGAACTTCCGTCAACGCTACGGCACGAGTCCGCTCGCTCTCCTCGACAATACCAACTTCGGCCAGAAGGCCACCGGCCGGCAAGACGTCAAGACCGACCCGACGCCTTGGTACGGCACTGGTACCTCGATGAGCAGCTTCGATCCTATAATCGTCACGCTCCTGCCCTGGCGGTACTGGGACGGTTGTCCCTCGCCGGATGCCCAGACCGGTATCCGCGACTACAACGCCCCGGGATCCGTGTACTTCGAAGCGAGCCGGACGATCAAGGGCGCGGAGTGGAGAGGGATCACATGGGAGGATACGCTGCCGCCGTCCGCACAGCCGAGCTTCAACCTCCGGGTCGTCGTCCGCATCGGCGGCACCCGCGCCCCAGCTTGGAACGCCGATCCTGATGCCGATCCCAACGACGGACTCTTCGAGTTCATGACGAACTCTGCGAACCCGGCCAAGCGGCCGCCTGTCCGCAGGACCAGCTACCCGGCACGCCAGGCGTACGAAGATGCCCTGAAGACGATGTACAACCTCGGCGGCTTCCGCGGCGACGACATACAGGTACGCGTCTTCTTCGAGTACCCACCCGGAGCCTACAACCTCTCGAGCTGGGCTGTCAACGATTGGAAGAAGTGTCCCTTCCTCGACACGATGATCATTACCTACAAAGGCCCCTCGGGCATACTGGAGTCGGAGAACCTGTCGTTTTGATTGGGAATGGAGCTGAAGATGCAGGATTCGAGGCGAAAGGATTCCAACATTAGCGACGAACTGCAGGGTACGGTCGATGAAGAATAGGCATCGTGCATGTTTGCCACGAGCTCGCTCGCGCCGTGTCGCGGCTCCTCGATGCTCGATCCCTGTCATTCGACGCTTTCCCCGGAACCGCGCGGGCGTCACGCTCGTAGAAATCCTCGTTGCCTCCTTCGTCTTTCTCGTCTTGGGAATCGCCCTGGCTGTGCTCATGCGAAGCGGCCTTGTGATCTGGCGCGGCGGCGAGTCGAGCAAGCGAACTATGGAGGACGCGACCTACGCCTTCACGTACCTGCTCGAGGACCTCAGCACGATCTTCACCTCGGAGGTCGAGCTTCCGTCCCTCGCCGCTGACCGCCCTATCCCCGTCAGCGTCAAACTGATCTCGGACTACGACAAAGACGGTCTGCAGCGGCTGATCTTCGTCCGCACTATCCCCAGCACGATTTGGAACGCGGTGGGTGCTGCGGCCGGGAACCTCGCCGATGACGACGGCGACGCCGCCAGCTATCCCACGGACGGAAAGGACAACGACTGCGATGACGTGCTCACTAGGTTGGACGGTCTCGACAACGATGGCAATGAACAGACGCTGAGGGGGGATGGCGCAGACAACGACAGCGACGGGCAGACCGATGAGTCGGGCGAAGGTGTTGACGATCCTGGCGAGAGCGGCATTGACGAACCCAATGAGGGGATTGACGAGGAGTGGTACAACGGGAAGGACGACGACGGCGACAACCGCATTGACGAGGACCTCAGATCGCTCGGCGGGCTGATGCAGGTAGTCTACTACCTCGAAGGGCCGACGGCGGCCGAGAGGGCGGCGAAGCCCGCCTCGACGCTCTTCCCCTACAAGCTCTGCCGCGGCTTCCAGGCTCCGATTGCCTCGATTCGCCGGCCTGGCCCGGCAGAGCCGCAGGCGCTCCGCGATGCCTGGGACAAGTGGAAGGGATTCTACTTCGCCGCCGATCCACCGGGCGAGCCGATCCTACGCAACGTCCTCTACTTCGGCGTTCGCTTCTGGACCCAGAAGACGAAACTGTGGGACGACAACAAGGCCGTCGTGCCCGACGGCGGCTGCGAGATCGGCTGGGACTCCACCCGCGGGATCACCGGGCAGGACCTCGGCGTATCCGCGAACCTCTTCGGCTACAAGGGGGCTACTTCGCTCCAGGATCCGTCCGACGACATTTTCCCTGAGAAGGTACGGATCACGATCGTCCTGCTCCCCGAACTTGGCAATCCGATCACCCGGCTCGCCCAAGACCTCGACGCCAATGCAACCGGCGAGGTCAAGGTCGAGTCAACCGATGGACTCCCGACGACCAAGAACACTTTCATCCGCGTCGGGGACGAGTGGCTTCACTACGACGGCGTGAAAGACCGGACGACGATCGTCGTCTCCGCAGTCAACGGTCGCGGAGCGCGCGGGACAATCCCCGCCGCTCACCCCGCCGGAAGCGAGATGGCCGCCGGCGTCACCTACGAGGTTACGCTCTCCCTGCCCGGCTACAAGCCGGCGAAGGACATACCATGATGGCCACACTTCGACGGTCAGGGGTTGTGTGGCGTGGGGCAGCGAGCAGCGGTGGTTTCACGTTGATGGAGATTCTGATCGCGATCGGGATTCTCGCGATCGGGATGATGGGTGTTCTGAGCATGCTGAGTGCCGGGACGGTTACCCATCGCAGAGCGCGCGACCAGGCTACGACGTCCCTTTTGGCGGCCAGCCTGATGTCGGATTTCCAAGCCGACCTCGTCGTAACGACCTCGCCTCAAGGCACAGCACATGACGACAAGAGCCTCCTGGAGCGTTACGAAGACGCCAAGCCTTACTTCGCCGACTACGAAGCGAAGACGCTCAATGAGCAGAGCCAGGAGTACCAATGGGTCCGCGAGTTCCGCGACGCGGAAAGCGCAGCCTTTGGCGGGTTCAAGTATGACGTGGACTTCACCAAGATCCTGCCCGGCGAGTACCTCGTCAATCTCCGGATCAAGTGGGGCGAAGGGCAGTACACTCACACGGAGCCCTTCGAGGCGATTCTGATGGGTAAGCCGTATTAGCCGCCCGCCTGGAGGAGCGGGATCAGACCTGCAGGGGATAGCTGCCGTACCGTCGGGTCGCATCGAGCATCGCGCGGTAGTTCTCGATTTTGACGTAGTTGGTCACGCTGTTGCTGGAGCCGACGCAGTAGCCGCCGCCGGGAGCGATATCGCGGATGCGTTGTCTGACCTCGTGTTCGACCTCTTCCGGTGTCCCGCGAGTGAGCGTATAGCTCAGATCGATGTTGCCAATTAGGCAGAGGCGACTGCCATACCGGCTCTTGACCTCGCGGATATCCATGGCCTTTGGCTCGATAGGGTGGAGAGCGGTCACGCCGCATTCGATGAGGTCTGGAATCACCTCCCAGAGCCGCCCGTCGCTATGATAGAGAAACGGCATCCGCTTCTCTCGCGCTATGTCTCCCATCCGCTTTACCCAGGGGAAGAGGTGTTTGCGGAAGACGTCCGGGGAGCACATAAGCCCCTCGGTGTAAGCGATGTCGTCAGTGTACCAGAGCGCTCCAACACACTCGAAATCGGCGACAGCTCGGATGATCTGGAGGTGAAGCTCGCCGAGCCGCTGGAAGAGCGTCGAGACGAGTTCGGGTTGCTCGACCGTGGCGAGGCAGAAGGTCTCGAAGCCCATGAGCATCCAGGCAGCCTCGAAGATGCCAGCGCACCCGGAGATGAGCTTCATCCCGTCGGGAAGACAGCGCGAAGCCTCCTCGATGTTCGAGAAGTCTATCTCGTCAATCGTCGGCAGTGGAAAGCTCTCCAGTTCGCGGAGGTTCGTGATGACGCCCTTGTGCTCGGCAGCCCAACGCCGCTGGTCTGTCCCGTCGCCATAGACGGAGTAGTTGCCGCAGCGCGACGTTGCGGCGACATGCTGGAAGTCGTACCTCGGTCTCATGCGCACAAAGTCATAGCCCGCTGCGTACCAGAACTCCACCTCGTCGCGGACGCTTCGTATCGGCCTGCCCATGAAAGCGTCCTTGACCTGGGCATCAATCTTGAGCTCGGCGAGCGGAACACGGTCCGGCTGCCCGCCGAGTAATGCAGTTCGGACCCGCTCGAAATTCGGCTCAGGCTTCATCGTGAAGGATTATACTTTCGACCGGAGGCCGCGACAATGGCTACGGCCGCTTCCGCAACCAGGGGCAGAGTGTAACAGCCCACACCATCGAGCGGGGCGTGGAGCGGGACGAACGCGGAGTAGCTCTCCCCAGAAGCTCGTACAGCAGAGCAGCCACTCCAACGGGTGGGACGCATCACTCTGCAGTGCGGAGAGGAGCGGAATGCCGCAGTAGTTGGTCTCGTTCCAGAGGGGCGACGCCCTCGGGCGGGGGCTACGGCCCAGGGATGGAGCGGATGGTGGATATTGATCGTGTCCGTGAGGAAGAAGACGCCGGTGCCCGTCAACGCCCCGTATGCGGTGACGATGAGACTTCCGGGGAAGCCGAGGACCACGATGAATCGGCCGGCCGAGGCCATCACAAGGGCTGCCTTCGTTTCTCCCGCCGCAGGAGGAACAGGAAGAACGGGCCGCCACACAGGGCCGTCACGGCCCCGACCGGGATCAACTTCGTATGAGCCAGGGCGTCCGCCGCCACCAGGAAGGCCGCTCCGCCAAGGAAGCAGACCGGGAGCAGAACACGGTGGTCAGGGCCCAGGAGGAGACGGACGATGTGCGGGATGATCAACCCGACGAACCCGATCGGTCCCGTCTCCGACACGACCGCCGCGGTCGCGAGCGACGCGAAGACGAAGGTCAGCTTCTTGGTCAGCTCTATGTTGAGCCCGAGTTGCTTCGAGGTCTCCTCTCCGAAGCTCATGACATTGTAGGCAATGGACTGGGAGTAGAGGACGACGGAGGAGACGAGTACGAGTGCGAAGCTGAGGCCGACCGAGCCGGCCGAGCTCTCCGTGCGAATCCCGCCAACTACCCAGGAGATGATCTCGACGGTCTTGTGTGGTGGGGCGACATAGCTGAGGATTGTGATGAACGCCCCGCAAAAAGCGTTCACTATCACGCCGCACATGAGCAGCGTGTGTGGTGGTACAACCTCGTTCGTGCGAGAGACCTCGTATACGGCGAGCATGGAGGCGACGGCGCCGAGGAACGCAAAGGCGGGGACGCTCGATATGCCGCGCCAGCCGATGGACAGTCCCAGCACGATCGCCGCCACGGCTCCGAGCGACGCACCGCCGGAGACGCCGAGTATGTATGGGTCCGAAAGCGGGTTCCTCAGTAGTGCCTGGAACGCGGCGCCCGCTATCGCAAGCCCTGCCCCCGCAACCGCCGCGCAAGCGATCCGTGTGAGCCGGATACGGAGCAGGTCGCGCGCACGATCCCTGATCGCCGTTTGCGGAGCCGGCTCCGCGGACCATTTCGGCGTACCGCGTGCGTCAGATTTCGTCGCGAATACCTCCGGGTGGAGGAGCGGCGCGAGTGCCCGGGCTGTCTCGGCGACACGAGGACCGGGCTTGAGGACGATCCCCGTCTCCATCCCGTAGATGCGCTTGTGCTGCACAGCGGGGATGCTCGGCCATTTGCTCCAGAGGCTCAGCACCTCGGTCTGCGTCCGTTCCTCGCTGCCCATCGCCGTGTCAATGATCACGGCGGGTTGAGCCTCGATGATCCTCTCGTATGAGTACTTCGCGTAAGCCTCGCGGAGACTGCCGGCAATGTTCTCCCCGCCGGCGATTCTCAAAAGCTCGTCCAGGAACGACCCCCCGCCCACCACCACGAGGTCTCTGTGGCCCACGACGAAGGCGACCTTCACGCGCGGCAGCCCTTGAACCCTCGAGCGCACCTCGTGCAGATCCTCCCGGATTCGCCGCACAAGTTCCTTCCCACGTTCCTCCACACCCGTAACTGTCGCGAGCTGCAGGATCGTTCGGTACGTATCGCCCAGTGTCTCGACTTCGCTCTGGAAAATCGGGATGCCGAGTTCATCCAGGCGCTTGAGGAACCTCTCGCTTACGATGTTTGTCGAGGATACGACGAGGTCGGGCGATTGAGCGACGATGCGTTCCAGGTCGGGCTGCGCCCAACTGCCGACCTTCGGTTTCTCGAGGGCCTCGGGCGGGTAGTCGCAGTACGACGTCACACCGACGACGCGCTCGCCAAGGCCGAGGCTAAACAGAATCTCCGTCATACTCGGTGTCAGGGAGACGATCCGCTCCGGGACCTTGTTCTCGCCGGCCCGGAGGGGAAGCGAGACGAGCAGGAGGAGGGACCAGAATCTCATCCTCAGAGATTGTACCGGTTCTCACGCCGTGAGCAAAGATCGGGGCGGCCGGCCATCGCCGCACTACGCCAGGAGGTGCTTCTTCGCACGCTCGACGACCTGACGGGCCTTGTGGAGCCGGTCGCGGTCGACCGCAGGCTTCTTGTACACCGACTTGATCGCCTTGTACTCTTCGGTCAACTTGCTGAGCAAGCCACCTTCGTCGAGATGCTCGTCGCCGCGCCATACGCCGCGGTCGAACCACTTCGGGTACCAGAACTGCCGGAAATGCGCGATGGTAAAGTCGCTGTCGAGGGCCGACTTGCCGAGGCCGGAGCCAACGTCGAGGATCGTCTGGAGTCCCATGGTGCCATCGTCAACGACGGGCTTCGTAGCGAGCTGCCAAAGCCCCGAGCCCATGTCGGCGTTGAGGAGAAGTTGTTCCGGGGAGAAGGTCTTGCCGCAATCGAGCAACTCCGATCCACCGCGGGGCGGGATTCCGGTGAAGTGGGAGACAGTGAGTGCTTCCAACGTCTTTTCGTAGGCGGCCTGGATCCCGGGGAACTTGGCGCTCGTGTAGTCCGCCCAGCCGGCGACTCCGAGCTTCAGCCCGTAGCGTCTTCGGAAAAGCTCGACGTAGCCGCAGTCAATGAGCATCGTCTCCGGCGTGCAGAAACTGGTGTTGGCGGTCTTCATGTCGAGCATTCCGGAGCATATCGAGGCGCTCTGCGGGCCGGTGTAGCCGAGCGAGCGCTGGGCGACGAAGGCAGCGATGGTCTCGGCCGCGCCGAGGACGATCGTCCCGGCGATGCTTGCGGGGGCGCTTCCGCCAGCCACAGGCTGAGTGCCGATCCAGCAGGGCAGTCCCCGTCGCGTCTTCTCCTTCGTGAGCCCGGCTGCCCGCCGATCCATTCTGAGGGGGAGACCATGAAGCAGCCGCCCGCGAGGAACCTGCTGGCGTAGTCGAAGAGCACCTCGCCCAGCTCCGCGAGGTACTCGAACTGTTCGCCGTAGTACGGGTAGACGAGGCCTGGCCGGGAACTCCATTCGTAGAGGACGAGCGCCGCCTCCGGCGTCTCGATCATCATCGGCACCTCCCGCATTATGAGCACATGATGCACAGGAAGGCGCGGGTTGTAGACCTCGCCAAACTTGATAAGCTCGACGAGGCGCTCGCGGCTGCCAGGGAGCCGCTCGTGAGTCTCCATGTCGTACACGAAGAGGGCGATATGGAGGTCAATGCCAGGCTCGTAGTCGCCGCTTGCAGCCTGGCGTTCGATAGGAAGCAACCGCGGGGCAGGACCTCGCGTACCAGCCGCTCGGGGAGCCGGGCTATCATCGTTGCTCGGTCCACTCTCGCACCCATCTTCTCCAATGCGGCGAGGATTTCGTGATCCTGGATGAGCACCCCTGCCCTATCGAGGACGGTGAGTGTGGCCAGGTCGAGCCTGTCAAGCTCGTCTTCGGTGAAGAGTTCAAGCTTCATTCGCAACCTCCGGATTCGTGCCGTATTCCCTGGCGACTTCGATGAACGCCATCAAGTTGGCATCAGAGATATCGTACTGCAGTGTGATGCCCGGCGCGAGGATGTACCCGCTGCCTCGGGAGAGCTTCTGGGCCAACGCACGAAGCTTCCGCTTCAGCTCGTCCGGTTCGAGGCGGATGAGCCAGTCCTGGGTGCTGACGCCCCCGTACAGACACAGCGACCGACCGTACCGGGCCTTTAGCTTGACCACATCCATCGCCTCTGGCTGGATCGGATGAAGGACGTCGAGGTCAGTTTCTATGAGGTCGGGGATGATCTCCTCGACATCGCCGCAGGAATGGAGAAACGCCTTCTTGCCGTGCTTGTGACAGTGCGCGAAGATCCGTGCGAGGCGCGGTTTGATGAATTCACGCCATGTCGCGGGATTCATCATCAGACCGCATTGAAGCCCGTAGTCGTCGCTCAGGAAAAGGCCATCCACGTCGTACTGGCAGATGGCGTCAATGTTCTGGTGGACCAATCCCTCCAAGCGGTCGAGCAGCTCGTGGGCGAAAGCTGGATGGAGTTTCAGGTCCACGAGGAAATTGTCGAGCCCTCTCAGGAAATTGGCCCGCTCGAAAAGGTCGCCGATCCAGCAGACAATGAAGCAGTCCCGGGACTTCCGGATCGCTTCAGGGAGATGAGCGAGCTTCGTCGCGTAGTCGTAACGGGGGAGAGAATAACCTGAGAGGTCAGGCTTCTCGAGAGGATGCTTGACGATGTAGCCGCGGTTCAGCTCGTTCGTTTGCCAGACGACGCCGAAGTCGTCAACCATGAGAGTGGTTGAGTCAGGTCTGAGCGGCCGGAAGCTGCGTTCTGGCGCAAGCCAACGAAGGAAGTTGCCCATTGACCGATCAATGTCGTCCGTTGCGAGGAGTACATGGAGTCGCTTTGCGACGGGTGCAAGGACATCAATATGGTAGGGGAGGGCGCCGGTTGCCCGATGCTGGATAGTTGCAAGCGTCAGTTCTTTACGTGTCCTCGCCATCTCGGATTGCTGAGTTTCGGACCTCGACTCCCGCTCCCGCAGGGTGTCAGGCGCCGTGATCGCGGATCGGGCATTCAAAGGGTTTTCAGAGCTTGACTGCTTTGCGAACGGCCTCCATGGTCTTTTGTGCCTCTTCACGTGCGCGTTTGTTGCCCTGTTCGAGGACGTCCCTCACATACTCCCGCGTCAGGCTCCGGCGCTTCTTGACGATAGGCGAGAGCGCGGTCAGAATGCCATCCGCCAGCCGTCGCTTGCACTCCACGCAGCCCACCTTTGCGCCCGTGCACCATTCGTAGCAGGCGTCCTTCATTGATCGGTGGAAAACGCTGTAGTAGGTGTGCACGTTGCAGACTTCCGGACGCCCCGGAGTCGCGAGCTTGATCCGCTGCGGGTCGGTGAACATGCTGGTTACTTTCTTGCGGATCGTCTCCTCGTCGTCGGAGAGCGCAATGAAGTTCCCGTAGCTCTTGCTCATCTTGCGGCCGTCGAGACCGAGAAGACGCGGCGTCGGCGACAACACGGCCTCCATCTCGACGAGGGTCTCGCCGTAGAGGAAGTTGAACCGCCGTACGATCTCGCGCCCCATTTCGAGATGGGGGAGTTGGTCTTCGCCGACCGGTACTTTCTTCCCGCCGTAGATGGCGATGTCCGCCGTCTGGAGCACGGGATAGCCGAGGAAGCCCAGGTTTGCAATGTCCTTGTCTTTCAGCTCCTGGAGTTGCTCCTTGTGAGTCGGATTGCGCTCCAGCCACGAAATCGGAGTGATCATCGAAAGGATCAGGAAGAGTTCCGCGTGTTCCTTGATGGCGGACTGGACGAAAATGACGGAACGGTCAGGATCTATCCCGCAGGCAATCCAGTCGGTTACGTTGTCAACAATGCTCTCCTGGATGATACCGGTGTTCTTGTATTCGGTACTCAGCGCGTGCCAATCGGCCGCGAAGAAGAAACATTCGTATGCCTCCTGTAGCTCGGCCCATTTGCTCAAGGCTCCGACCAGGTGGCCGATGTGCACCTTCCCTGTCGGCCTCAGTCCGCTGACGACGCGTTCTCTCATGTATGTAACCCCTGCTGGTTCACACGACTGAACAGATGGGTGTACACCACTCACCCCGGAGGATTCGCTACTCGTTCTCGCGCACCCTGACCTTGACGCCAGCGAGGTCCTCTTCGAGCGTCACGAGAGCCGAGGTGTCCCATTCCCCGCGTCCCTGGCCGACGATGACCTTGTAGAACTCCGTCACAAGCCCTGTGCAGGGCAGCGGAACTCCGAGGTCGCGGCCTGTGTCCATGGCAATCTTGAGGTCCTTGTACTGAAGCCGCGCCATGAAACCGGGCTTGAAGTTGCCCTTGAGCACCTCCGGGACGCGGACCTCCAGGGCCCAACTGCGAGCAGCCCCTTTACCGATGGCATCCAGCACCTTCTGAGGATCCACGCCGGCCTTCACGGCCAGGGTCATTCCTTCAGCAATCGCTTGCCAGCCGATCGCACAGATAATCTGGTTTGCCGCCTTTGCCACCTGCCCCGCCCCGCTCCCGCCAACGTGGACGATCGTCTTGCCCATTGCCTCGAAGAGCGGCCTTGCCCGTTC
>Ga0272448_1003227_pt1 | contig 19607 bp, 18 predicted proteins | sample YNPCB0191_FD_202220 | JGI IMG/M metagenome (GOLD analysis project Ga0272448, IMG submission 202220) | Hot spring sediment microbial communities from Yellowstone National Park, WY, United States - YNP-CB-019-1 | ecosystem: Environmental > Aquatic > Thermal springs > Hot (42-90C) > Sediment... | reverse complement strand
ATCTAGCTCAATTTAGGGAAAAGTGATTTGACAATATGGGATCTAATAGGCTATATCTACCATCCTCTTTCAACTCGATATAGCCTCTCTTCTTCAATCTGTTAAGGTACCTCGACAGCTCCGCATCGTATACCTCCCTCTTCTTCTTCGCTGATAGATGTTGTTTGATCTGCGACCACCTGTCTTTGCCGACCCCGATGGCTTCGACAACATGCAGGTATTCGTCTGAATAGTTTGATACTTCGTTCAGTGAGGTCTTTGCGGCCTTCTCAAAGATCGCATCCACCAGCTCCCTGTTCGGCCTTGACCTCAGGGACGCAAGGCCGAATTCCGTCAGCCAGCCGGCTATGCCGTCAAGCCTATCCACAGCATAACTTATCACCCCTTTTGAAACATCCACTTCAGCCTCCTTGAAGCCGCTTTCAAGGAATCTCATTGATGACTCGCGATCGAATCTCTTAACCCTCACCTCTTCCATATGTCTTCCGAAGAGGGGGGCTTTCGGATCTTCTGCGCGAAGCAGGTCATAGAGCAATCCAGCCTCTGAGCCTGTCAATATGAAGGTGATGTTGTCGCAATAGTCATAACAGTGCGCGATAAGCGAAGTGAACTGCTCTGCAAGCTTGCCCCTCAGGTTCTGCGCCTCATCGAAGGCGATCAGCACCCTGTCCAACGAATTCAGCTCATCCATGATCTCTGCAAGCGAAGGTCTTCTTCCCCAACTCAGGGAGATATCAAGACCTACAACCTTGACACCATCTATGTGCTGAAGCAGCTCCTTCAGCCTTTTCGGAAAGCTTCTGCGGGAGAGCTGCGTCAGGAGCGAGGAGAATATGCTGTAAAGCGATTGATATGAATTCACTGGAGACCTCAGGTCTACGAAGGCGGAGGCCACGCGAGCCTCCTTTAAATATACCTTAAGCACTGACGTCTTGCCAACCCTTCTTGGCCCAGTTATGAGGACGAGCGGATGCTTTATGCAACCTGCCAGCTCCTTCAGCTCCTCCTCTCTGTCAAAGAGTTCACTTCTTGTTTCCTTCGGCCTGGCTGAGAAGAGCATATTATACTAACACGGTGTTAGTATACTAACACCCCGTTAGTAAACCTTTTCGAATTATGCAATTCAACCTATTTTCACAAATGTTGTTAGCGTCCTTCCAACGCTGAACAATAGTTCAAAAATTCTAGGGAACATCCCAACGACATTAGCTTATGAGTCACATCATAGGACCAACTAGCTGAGCCGTTGGAATGTTCCAAGGGGGATGGACAGATCGAGGTACTACATAATCGTTGAGCGGACAGTATCTCAGGCGATGAACATTGGGGCTAGGAATAGTGAGAGACGCTGTCCTTGGTACGACCATCCTTGCTTCACTTACAAACAGCTATGTGGAAGGCTCAGCCGAGTTCACAGATGTGTGTGGACAGACGGTAAGGAACCATCTGAGAAAGCAGGATCCATCAATCTGGCTTCATCAGGGTCAACGATGATCTGATAATGAAACTGAATGAAGTCGATGGGTGCCTTCTCATCAAGGGAGCGCATACTTGCGTTAGATAGACACCCATGATGTCATGTACTATGGCGACCCAAGGGCTGAAGGTGTCGTTGTTGGTATACAGCCAAAGAGGGGTTCCCATTGGGCGTACAAGTTTGTTTGAAAGCGTAAGCGTCCTTCTAGATGGGTAGTGGCTTGCTGAACTTGGGTCTGTTTGTCTTCTTGCCTTTCGGTCAGGTAAACCTTATAAAAGTAGACCTTATACATACACAGCAGTATAGGTCGATATGGATGGGCTACGTTACGGTTTCAGCCAAGATCCCAAGAAAGCTGAAGGAGCTTCTCGATAAATATGGGGTTAAGCCGGGCCCGGTCGTCAGGAAAGCTCTAGAGGAAGAGGTGAGGAGGAGGGCCCTGAGCTCCATCGAAGAGAGGGCCAAGGGCCTGAGCGAAAGGGTTTCCAAGATCCCTGACGAGGAGGTCGCTGAGCTCATACGTAGAGACAGGGAGAAGAGGTAGAAAGAATGTACCTGTTCGATGCGAGCTCAATAGTAAACCTCGTCAAGAGAGGTGTCGTTAAGCCCCTTGCGGATGGCGTGACGCTCGACCTGGCCACATACGAGTCCCTCAACGCCGTATGGAAGGAGCAGTTACTGCTGAAGAGGCTGGATGAGGATACGGCGCTTGAGTTCCTAGATGTTTTGAGCGAGGTCTTCAGCGTGATGGAGCTTCTGTCGATAAGGGGCCTTGAAAGGGAGGCCTTTCAATACGCCTCCAAGGAGGGCCTTAGCGTGTACGATGCATCCTACCTGTACATGGCCGCCAAGGGTGGGCTCACGCTTGTGACGGACGATGGCGGATTGAGGAGCAGGGCCTCAAAGCACCTGAAGACGGCCAGCAGCAAAGAGCTAGTCGAAGCGTACCAGGCCTGACTTTGGCACTCATTTGAACGGCTGCGAGGCGGGAAAAGGACTGAAGGTCCGCCTGCCGCGGGGCGGGATGTCTTCCGCATCCATTCGAACGACCTTCGTGGCCTCTTCCGGCGGCCTCGGCTCTTCGCTTCGCACCGCGACGCTCGAGCCTGCCGTTCCCCGTAAGAACGACAGAGGCCTTCGCTGGGCAGATAGGTAGGTAGGACGATAGTTCCACAGCGGTTAACCACCTGGGTCAAGCCGATAAATTATTTATATCTACGAGAATGACGACCCACCCAGTGAAAACGTTGCAAGAGGAGCTAGGCATAAAGGTTCTCAAATCGAGCGAAAAGGAGGCTGAGGTTGCAAGGAAGACAAACGAAATGGACATCTCCTGTCGAGTTGAGGATGGCCCAAGAAGGAAGCTGAACATCGACACGGGATTGGACTTCTTCAACCATATGATTGAAATGCTATCTTATTACACCGAGCTCAATATCGATTTGGCCGTCAAAGTCCAGCGCTTCCGCCTAGCTCATACCATTATAGAGGACTCCGGGCTCACGCTGGGCAGGGCCTTCTACGAGATAGCCGTCAACAGGATAAAGAAGACGGGGATCAAGGGTTTCGGGTTTGCGCAGTGCATCCTCGATGAAGCCTTCGTCCAGGCTAGAGTCACCTTGGAGGGGAGAGCAGGATGCTATGTAACCAGAGAAGCTAGAAGGTTCGGGCTGGCGGAGGGGGTGCAGGAAGAGTTTATGGAGTCCTTCTTCCAGGGCTTCTCACAGAGGATGCTTCTCACGGTTCATTTGGACCTTGTGAAGGGTGACGACCCCCACCACTTGTGGGAAGCTGCGTTCAGGGCCTTCGGGGATAGCCTCAGGCAACTGCTGGAGCCCAACGAATGGCGCAAGGGCGGCATAGCGGGGATCAAGGGGACTCTAGACTAGCAGGAGCCTCTCTTTTTTCGAGACAGCCAAGATTTTGTTTTTATCGATGTTCTACCGGGGTCAAAAGCGAATTATATGACAACCGTTCCCGCGTATAAATGGGACGAAATCTCCACTGAGATGAGACAGAAGATAATGCGCCGCTCGGCGACCGATGTCAGCAAGATCGAGAACGATGTGGCGAGAATCATTGAAGAAGTGAAGGAGAAGGGAGATGCAGCCATAGTCGAGTTCCTCAGTACACAGGTGGGAAGGACGGTCAAGCCCGAGGAAATCAAGGTCAAGGAAGCCGACATCGCCGCGGCCTACAGGGCGCTGGACGGGAAGGTCCTCAAGGCCATAAAGCACTTGGTCAGGAATGTGAAGAAGTTCCATCGCATACAAATGCCGAAGAGTTGGATGGCCGAGATTGAGGAGGGTGTTTTTGCGGGCCAGCGCGTCGTCCCCTTGGATTCGGCGGGGGTCTACGTGCCGTCGGGCAAAGCCAGCTATCCATCCGTTTCGGCCATGGTCACCATCCCCGCCAAGGTCGCAGGTGTCGTAAGAATAGCTTTGGCGTCGCCGCCCTCTGGGAACGATATGAAGATTGATCCTGCTACGCTCGTTGCTTCCCATCTGTCGGGAGGAAACGAATTCTTCGTTATGGGAGGAGCCCACGCCGTGGCCGCCTTCGCGTACGGAACGAAGACCGTGAGGCCTGTCGATGTGGTGGCCGGGCCCGGCGGCCCCTGGCTTTACGTGGCCAAAAGAATGGTGAGAAATGTGGTCAGGACCGATTTGCCGGCTGGTCCCAGCGAAGGCATGACATTGGCGGACGGAACGGTCCCCGCCAGGCACGTCGCTTGGAACACCTTGGGAGAAGCCGAACACGGGCCCGATTCGGCTGGCGTCTGTGTAACTACCTCATTTGAGTACGCGCAACAGGTCGCCGAAGAGATCGACAAGGCTCTTCAAGCCTTGCCGGAACCTAGGCTGTCATATGTGAAAGAGAATGCCAAGAAGTACTCGTGTGTCCTGGCTTTCAAGACAATGGAAGAGGCCATCGACTTCGTCAATTCGTACGCGCCTGAGCACGTGACCATTGAAAGCAGGGAAGCCCGCCGGCTTTACAAGAGATACTACGGCAAGTTACGCCACTTTGGGACGCTTTGCCTGAACACGCCAATTTCTGCCGGTAATTTCGGTGTTGGACCCAATTCGACTCTGCCCACAGGAGGATATGCTCGCCAGTACTCCGGGCTCAGCGTCGATGCCTTCTTGAAGAAGCCGACCATCGAGGAAGTTCGAGGAAAAGGATGGCAGAAACTGAGGAGCATGGTCATAGACCTGGCCCAGTATGAAGGCTTCCCCGCTCACGCTGAAGCCTTCAAGGTACGATTAAGATAGGATCTGCGGCCTTCGGGCCCCTATTCACCCGCCCAACTCTTACGAATGAGCTCGATCACGCCAGCTTCTGTTACGGGCGCAGGGTTGACGTCCGGCAGGCCGCACTCGTACTGCCTTTTCTTGAAAACGAGCTCTGCGAGCTTTGGTAAGTCCGCTCTAGGTACGCCCATATGTCTGAAGCCAGAAGGAAGACCGACTTCCTTGATAGTGGCCTTCAACCAATTTACGATGGCCTGAGCGTCGTCCAGCTCCAACCTGCGGGCCAGAAGCTGCAGTCTCTCCCTGCAGGCTTCTTTGTTGAACTCAACCATATAGGGTAGGGTAGCCGCTACAGCCTTTCCATGAGGGATGTCGTATAACGGTCCAACCGTCTCCGCTATACAGTGACCTATGTTGACAGCCGCTGGAGTGCTGGCCGCTACGCCAGAGAGAGAGGCAGCTAACGACATGCCGCTCAAGGCATCGTCATCGTCTGCATCTTTTACAGCTCTCACCAAGAACCTGTGGCAGAGCTCGACCGTTTCGACGGCGTACAGGTCGGAAAGAGGGGAGTGAAGCTTGGAAAGGTACGCTTCCATACCCGTCGATAGCGCATCCACGCCGCTGGCCGCGGCGACGGGCCGAGGACAGGTCCTTGTAAGCGCGGGGTCTATTATCGCGACGTCGGCCACCACGTCGGGGCCATATAGGTACCTCTTTACGCCGTCATCACATCTGAAGACAGCAAAGGAAGAAGTTTCGCTTCCCGATCCGGCCGTAGTGGGCAAGAGGATCTTGGGCAGGGGAGGGTTTGGCCTCGGAGCATCCAAGTAGCTCAGCACGCCACCGGTGTTGGTAGCCAGTATGGAAGCTATCTTGGCCGCGTCCAGCGAACTACCGCCCCCGACTCCTATTACGACGTCAAATCTACTTGTCCTCACGACTTTGGCTAGCTCTTCGGTCAGATGGATGTTGGGCTCGCCAGAGAACTCCGAATAGACGCTTGTACGGGAGCCGAGGGCCTCAGCTATCTTCCCAGGCAGGCCAGCCTTTGCGATGCCTCCGTCGGCTACGATAAGTGGCCTTAAGCCTCTGAGAAGATGAACCGCCTCTTCGACCTTTCCAAGGGCGCCGAAGCCAAAGAAGATGGTCTTGGGCTGAAAAGATACTGTCAGCATCCCGAACAAGGAACGAGGCAACATGCTTATGTGGATTTGGTAGCGAATGACACATCAAACTACCTCCCAATGTAATCTCGGAGCCATTTCGCATTCTGCTGGCGAAGGCCAATAGGTCATTGAGAGGACCGGGGTCGGCTATTCATATGCAGCATATGAAGGAAGAAGCACGGGCGTAGCCGATGCTCCCCTGTCCAGTCCAAGCAAGCCATCTCTTGGTCGTGAAATGATTACAGAGGCCTAATCATCATCGTCCTAGGACGAGGACGGCCGTTCGTTTAATGCCGCGAAATGGAGGAGTAAGATAGAAACAGGAGACCGGTCATACATTAAACGTGATCGAGCGAAGTCAGGGCACGAGCCAAGAGGCCCAACCTCCTCGGCTTCAGGAGGAAGGGTCCCTTGGCGGAAGGCATCGTCTAGCCGCCATCCAAAGAAAGCTAGATGGGTCCCTGAACGGATTATTCCGGTGGTATTTCCTTGAAAGCCAAGGTTATGTCTACGCCAGCCTTCTTCTTGGCCCACTTGTTCACATAGTAGTAGACGAACAACACGACGTAAATTCCTATCACTACGCCCAAGGGGATCGGGTTCGCCACTCCTAGCGCTGGTATGGCGATGTAGAAATAGATGAGCAAGCCGTCGAGGACTAGACTTAACGCTCCCAAGATGGAGATCAGCGGGATTCCACCTAAGCTGTACTTGGAGATCGGCGAGGCTTTGTAAACGTCCTTGGCCTTGCGTGGAAAGACGATGGCTGAAACACCGGCCAAGATGTAGGCTAGCAGGACCGCAGCCACGGAGGCGGACGTGTAGAAGAATATGAATGGATAGTAGACTGCCAAAAGCACGAATACCACGGAGCCGAGCAGGTAGACCAAGAGGCTGTACACTGGCGTCACGAACCTCGTCTTCAGTTCGGCGAACTTGCTTGGAAGCAGCCTGTCAAGGGTCTGCGCAAACATCACTCTGCTGCCCACGATGTAAAGCACTATCATGAGGTTGAACAGGTTGAGAAATACACCCAAAGTCATGAGCAAGTCCACCAGCCAATTGCTGGATGCTATGAGGGCAAGGGTAACGAAGTTAGGGGTGAAAGGAATGTTCGCCATTATCGGTGAACCGGTGTCATAAAGATAGAAGAAAGAGCCGTAGAACAGGCTGCCCATGTTCTGTAGGGCAATGTAGATCGCTATGAAGAAGAGCCCAGTGACAACGACGGAGCCGTAAATCGCGTACGTGGCCAACTTGACAACTTTCGCGTCCTTTATCTCCCCCATCACGACTATGCTCCAAAAGCCATAACCCAGAGGGATCATGGTCAGGACTAGAGCCCCAAGGGTCTGATACCAATCGATGCCCGACGGGGCACCGGCATATCCGTTCGCCAAGGCTGTATTGATTATGGCGTTATACCAATCTGTCTGGTTTCCAGTCGATGCCGAAATGAAGCTGTTGAAAGCGGCCTGATACGACTGCGGGGTGGTCAGGGCCATTGCCGCAAGGAACAAGCCCAAAGCCACAAAGGCGAAAACAATCAGGATTTTCTGTATTTTGACGTAAAGGCGCATCCCGAACGCCGTCAATAACAGGGAAGCCACGAGTATCGCTATGCTGATCAGCGTTTCTCCGTTGGGCGTCAGCACCCAAGAATTCAGAGACGAAAACAACGGCAGACCGGTGTAATACTGCATCTTGACGAGGAAGGGAGAAATTCCCTCCCAGATCATCTGGATGGGGGTGATGGCCGCGAAATACCATTGCCATACGACCCACGCAGCGAACGTCGCGACAAAACCCAACGCCGGAGAGACGAGTCGGCTGGTGAACACGTAGTCCCCTCCGCTCCTTGGATAGCTGGTGGCGAGGATGCTGTACACGATATACAGTGGGGCCGTAAACAGTATAGTTAACAAGAATGCCATGGGAACGCTGGCATTCGGAAAATACAATGGAGCCAACTGAAGGGTGAATATCATTCCTCCGAAGAATTGGATGGTAACAAGGTTGAACAGCAATGCGTCGTGAGCCGACATGACCCTTACAAGACCAGATTTGGATCTTACAAAAACGTCCGATGGCTTCAAGTGATACCGGACACCCAATAGCACCTTATAAATATAATCTGGGCGGTCCTAGGTACTGTTCTTGAGAGACGCCGGTATTGTAAGGCCTTCTCCGCTAACACAGGATAGGACGCACTCGGCTTAGCAACTCACGCGTAACCTTTCATTACGCATCAAAAGCCCTGTAGGACATATATGCGTACATCAGCCAACCAAATGGCGTTCCTTCATGAATTCGCCCGACGCCCTCTTCGGGTTTGTCGGTCTCCGTGATCACAACGCCCCTGCGAAGGCTCTTTAAGGATGCACAATAAAGGCGGCGAAGATGCCCTGAAGTCAACGAACTAGGAAGCGTTCCTGTGCATCGGCTTCGACATCACGTTATTACATGTGTAATGTTAATGCTACTGCTTACACAATATTATGTATGTAATATCAATATCGTAGCAATCGTGACACGCTCAGAGTTGGTCGGGACCAAAGGGTGTGGCTCGCTGCCACCGCACAGCGGCAACGACCTGTTACTGCGCGCCTGTGGCATGGGGCCTTCCGGCCAGTTCAGCAGGAGGCACATTCCCGACGGGCGCAGATAGTATATCAATCCTCGAACTTATCCTGAGGTGAGCTGATAGCTCTTGAGACCTCTTTCGCTCAGGTTCACGATGACGCCACGAAGTATGCCTTCGCCGTATTCGCTACCAGGATTGATACAAAGTGTTTTGCCGATCTTGATGGCCCCCCGCGATTCATGAATGTGACCGTGCAGACCAAGGATGGGCTGGTGTTTTTCTATGGCGGCTCTTACCGCCGTGCTCCCTGCGCTTATCATCTGAGGCATACCATCCTTCAGCACATAACGGGGTGGCGTCACCGAGCCGTCCACCATAGGTGCTGCGTCTATCGTAGAGCCGTATGGCGGGACGTGTATGTTGAATATGGACCTGCTTGGCTCGGGCACTTGCGCAACCAAGTTTTCAATCTTGACTGCAAGTTCGTCTTCGGTGCACTCCCGCGGTGTGCGCCAAGGAGTCGGATTGCTGTAGCCTAGGCTTATCATGTCAAAAAGGCCGCCCACCCTGACCACTCTGTCCTCGGGGTCGACCATGAAGTTCTGTCGTTTGAGGAAGTCAGCGATGTAGGGGGAGTCATCGTTGCCTCCGGTTACGTACAGCTGGGTCCCTTTATCCTTGAGCTTCTTCTCTGCCAGAGCAGCCCAAGCCTGTAACCTCTCCAGAGAGAGGCGACGGAAGAGTTCGTCATACTTCAGTGAATCGTGTTCGATCTCGTTCCATTCGTCCTTGGAAGCGAAGTAAGGATAGAAGCCAAGAAGCCGAATCCTCCTTAGAAGGTCGTCAAGGGCTGTTCCCTTCGGAACATCGAAACTACTGCCAAGCAGGTCGGCGTGGTATGCGTTTTCGCCCGCTTGAAAAATGGGCACAATCATCTTGCCAGTAATGTCGCCGCCGAGGACCAGCAAATCGGCTTTGTAAAATGAAGCGCTGCTCAGAAACTTGCCAAAGGTCACTTCCGAACCGTGAACGTCGGTTGCGAAGAACAGCCTGAAGTAATCCTTGTTCAGCCAAGAAGGCATAAGGCGAACGACCCCTTTAACTTATTTTAACGTTTATGGGCTCCGCTTCCATACGGCGATCAGAGCAAGAGGAAGCCGAGATGGATGCGAGGTCCTCTGTGCTTCTCTAGAAGGCTCACACAGATCGTAGTTGTGAGACGCGCCCGTTCTTAGGGGTCTTCTTTCGCGCTCAAAGCATATTGGGGTCATTTCACAACTTCATGTCAATAGTTCCTGAGGGCTACCCGAACTATTTGGACGGCGAATGGCCCCCAGCCAGCGACGACGGGACTTGTCGGCGTTTAGCTTGCTTGACTACTCCCAAATCAAGAACGTCTACGCTGACATGTCTGGCGCGCAACGGAAGCCTTAGTATTATTTGGTCTCTATAAACGGTTAAATCAATATACCTTTGCCATGGCTTGAGTTGGAGCGTAAAGTTGCCTGACAAGGTTAACGAAAGCTTGGATGATTTCGTCAACGATTCCCTGGAGATAGTGGCGAAGGCCAGTGAGAAGGGCGTGGAACTACGAATACTTGGGGCCTTGTCATGCTATTTGCATCTGAAAGAGGTCGGCGCAGATGCCGTTTCGACTTACCTCGGGATGGATAGGCTGGGCAAGTCCGCCATGTTCACAGACTTGGACCTGATCGGTTACAAGAAACAGAGGGGCGCCATAATCAGAGTGCTCGAGAAAGAGCTGCGCCTGACACCAGATCTGCGTTTCATGGCTTACTATGGGCACGACCGGCTGCTCTTCTACAAGGACGACAAGTTCAGCATCGATATCTTCTTGGATGAATTGAGGTACAGCCATAATGTCAACTTTAAGGGTCGCCTAGAGCTGGACTATCCTGCGATAACCGTTACTGACCTGCTATTAGAAAAACTTCAGATACACCAGATCAACAGAAAAGACTTAGTCGATTTGATAGCAGTTTTCCTGTACTATCCAATTTCTACCGTAGAAATTGGTAATAGCCAGAAAGCAGTTGACGCAGAATACGTCTCAACTATCCTGTCTGATGATTGGGGCTTCTGGTATGACGCGACCTCGAACTTAGGTAAGGTGCTTGAGATGGCTCTTGCCTTGAAGGGTGAAGGTAAACTGACGGATGGTCAGATGGCTACAGTTCGGTCCAAAGTTGCTGCTCTAACAGAGCATATTGATAAGAAAGCCAAGACCCGTTCTTGGACAGAGAGGGCCAAGGTGGGCACTAGGAAGCCTTGGTACAAGGACGTCGAAGAAGTGGTTCGGTAGAGTTTCTTATGTATTTCACCAAATGCTCCAGCCGCTGTCCACAGGTATGACTTGGCCTGTAATGCCGTCGGAGGCCTTCGACGATAGAAAGATTACAGCGCCCTTGAGCTCGTAGGGATAGCCGATGCGCCTCATTGGTATCCTGGCAAGAGTGTATGATAGTGCGTCTAGGTCCTCAATAAAGGGCCTGGTCATCTCGCTGGGGAAGAAGCCAGGAGCGATGGCATTCACATTGATGTTGTGAGGGGCCATTTCCAAAGCCAGCCCGCGGGTGAAGCCCACGACTCCAGCTTTTGTCGTGTAGTAGGCCAATTCGGGCGAAACGTCGGCCATTATCCCATAGACTGAAGATATGTTCACTATCTTGCCCTCGCGCCTCTTGATCATATGCTTACACGCCTCCCTGCTGCAAAGGAACATTCCTGTGAGATTCACAGCTATTACTTTATTCCAATCATCCAGGCTGAACGAGGTGACGGGAGAAGCACGCGTAATGCCCGCGTTGTTGACCACCACATCGATGCTGCCGAACTTCTTCGCTATTTCGCCCATGGTTCTTGCCACTTGATCTTCATTCGTTATATCGCAGACGTGGCTCGTAACGCGGAGGCCTTCCTCCTTGAGTTCCTTCTCCACGTTCCTAAGAGCCTCTTCTCTTACGTCGACGAGCGCAACGGAGGCGCCGGCCTCGGCCAAACCTTCCGACATAAATCTCCCCAAACCTCCAGCCCCCCCAGTGACGACGGCCACCTTCCCTTTGAGCTGGAAGAGGTCTAACGCATTCAAGTCTTGACCACCCTGATTGGGACGTTGCTTGTCACCGCCAAGGTCGCAGCAAGGTTGTTGGCGTAGGGCAGGTCTCGTTGAAATCTGTCTGCAAAGACGATTATTTCATCACAGCTCAACTTCTCCGCCAAATCGCTGAGCTTCTCCGCCGGCAGGCCCGCAAGGTCGTAATCAGCCAACACGAAACGGAGCTTTGATCCTTTCAGCCTCTTCTTAGCCTCGGCTTCAATTTTCTTGCCTACCTGAGAGAAGAGAACACGTTCCCCTTTGAAATCCGAGTAAGCTATGTTAAAGGCGACAAGGGTGGCTGGAGAGGTCCCGATGAGCGCCTTTGCCCTTTGGACGTCCCCTTCGTTTCTCAGAAGGATAAGTGGGCTACCCAATAATGCTCCAGCTCGGCTTAGCTCTTAAATAGTTTTTGAGGACGAAGTGGGTCTGTCCGCACGACTCCCTGGGCCGATAAAGGAATCAAGATGACGCCGACCGAAGATGGCATGCGTCGCATCGCGTCTAGCTTCAAGACAGAGGGGGCTCAGCCGAGGAGAGACGGGCCATTCCAATTCAATTCCAACTCAGGCGAAGCTAAGAGAGCGCGCTTCTCGCCCATCGCCGTTGGTCAAATAACGAACGCCTATCGGTCAGAAAGCCAGAGAGCCGCTGGCCTTGACTCTAATCCTGACGGCGTTGCCAGGAAGGTAGGCCAGAGGTATTTCATCGATGTCAGTTATCTGCACTGTGCTGGGGTCCGCCCCCGCCGTCACGGCTTCGTCTATGGCCATCTTCTTCGCCTGCTTCAGGGCCTCCTCCCTCCCTATCTTTTCAAGGGAGAAGACCCTGTCCACTGTCCCCCCCACTTGGGCGATGGCGGCCCCGATGGCGTTGGCGTACTGAAAGTAGTCGGGACGGATGACCTGAGACACGCCGTTGAGCCTGCCGTACACGTCGGGCGGAACGATGATGCCTCCCCCACCCACCAGGACAACAGGCACAGCTTCGGCGCTCGTCTTTATCCTGTCTATGTTCTCCTGAACCCTGTGGACTACGGCTTCCACAACTCTGCGCACCAGGGCGCGGTCCAGGCCGGCGAGCTTCGACGGATCGCATTTTGGGTCATCGACTGAAGCGTAGCCGGCGGCCAACGCCACATCCGTCGTAGTGAGCGTCCTGCCTCCCCACGCCATTCCCTCTTCCGAGAGGCGGTATCCCACGCTCTGGGGCCCTATGCTGACTTCACCGTCCTCCGAGCGGACGATGGCCCCGCCGCCGCACCCTATCGATATGAGGTCGGGCATGCGGAAGTTGGTCCTGACGCCTCCTATTTCGACGGCTATGGCAGACTCCCTGGGGAAACCCTTGGATATCGCCCCGAAGAGGGTCGTGGTGCCTCCTATGTCCACGACTACGCCATCGGAGAGGCCCACGAGGTAGGCGGCCCCCCTGATGCTGTTCGTGGGGCCGCAGGCGATCGTCAGTATGGGGTAGCGCAGGGCGTAGTCCACCGACATGAGCGTTCCGTCGTTCTGGCTCATGAAGAGGCGGGCGTGCGCCAGCCCCATCTCCTTCATGGCCTGCAGGAAGGACTCGATCGCCGTCCTGGCCACCTTCACCAGGCAGGCGTTGAGCACGGCGGCCCCCTCCCTTTCAAGCAATCCTATGCTGGCCAGCTCGGAGGAGAGGGTCACGGGCACGCCTTCGCCCAGCTCCTGGGTCAGGATCCGCGCCGCCCGCCTCTCGTGGCTGGCGTCGACAGGGGAGAAGACGGAGCACACGGCCACGGATTCCACGCCTTTGGCCTTCATGTCGGCGGCCGCCTCCCTAATGGCGGCCTCGTCCAGAGGCGCTATCTCCCTGCCGTCGTACTCGTGGCCGCCGGCCACCACGTACCATATGTCGCCGAGGGCAGCCCTCAGGTCGGTGGGGAACGTAGTGAGGGGCTTGATGGCCAGCGTGGCGGGGCTGCCTATTCGCAACGCGGCCGTCCTGGCAAGGCGCCGTCTTTCGATGACGGCGTTGAGGCAGTGGGTTGTCCCGAGCATCACCGCCCTGACAGACAGGGGGTCGACCCGGCTTTCGGCCATCACCATCTTCAGCGCGTTCAATATGCCGGCAGTAGTGTCGGGGGTGGTGGTGGTCTTGATGGCCTTGACTAGCGAACGGCTGCGGTTCAGGACGACGGCGTCGGTGTGTGTGGAGCCCACGTCGATGCCGATCGTGTAGCTCGTCTCTACGTCGACCTCCCCGCCAGCTCCTCCACTGGCCTGTAGTCCACTTCGTATCCGAAGTACTTGGGCCCCACCGTTTCAAGGCCCTTGGCGGTGCGCCAGACGGGGTTGCAGGGTATGCCCGTAACGTAGACCCTATAGCCATACTTCAGGCCCTCCGTCGTTACGGGGGAGCCGGTCTCACATTCGAGGACCGTTATCAGGTCAGGGACCGAAGCGACAACCCTGCCATCCCTGATGGCGATGAGGTTCTCGTTCTGGAACTGTATCTTCAGGGAGCTCGACTTGAATTCGTCGATGCCCTCCAGAAGCGCCTCCCCCCGGGCGAAGCCCCCCGTGGTCCTCCTAGACACGTCAACTACCTTTCCCTTGAAGAGCTTGAACCCGTGAACCAGCTGCAGCAGCTGCTCAACGGGATCACGGTTCTCAGCCTTAGCCCGTCGCAGGGTCCGCCCTATCTTCTCCGCCAAGCTCAGCGTGTTGTGGACCGAGGCCTCCTTTACCTGTCTGCCCGTCATGGGGTAGAGGGCGATGATCGCGCTGCCTCCCATGACCACCGTCACGGCCCGAGATATCCACTCTATCCACTTGTTGCTGATAACCTCCAGGAGGACGGAGTTCCCCTTTTCATCCCCCATGGCGAAGGGGGAGGCGGAAATGCCGTGAAGGTGAAAGCTCGTCATTTGGATCTCCGGGAAGGCCCTGCCCATGCCGTCGGCGTCCACCACGGGAAGGCCCAGCTCCGCCGCCACCGCCAGAGGAATGGTGGAGTTGACGCCGCCGGCTTCCGCAGAAATTGTGGCGAAGACCTTCCTGCCCACTTTGGCCTCCATCATCCTCAGACAACGCAAGGCCTCGTCTCCCCTGGGTATCTTTTCGACAAGGACCGTGGGGGCGCCCATCATCGCCACGGGGACCACAAGGGCGTCGTCGGGGACCTCGAGCGGGTCAAGCAGGGTCACCGGCCCTTTCGACCGGATTGCGCCGATCGCCATCAGCTTGCCGAGGTAGGGGTCCCCCCCTCCTCCCGTCCCCAAGACCGTGGCGCCCACGGCCAAGTCCTCCACGGCCGATTCATCGAGCTTTCGCATTATCTCTTGACCTGCCCTCTTCCGCCGGGTCCCTTCCCTTTTATTCTGCTCTATTCTCTTCTAGACGGAGAAGGGCACGCCCGTCGTCCTATGGACCCGAAAGAGGAAGTAGACGCTGGCGACGATCGCCACCCCTCCGGCGACAAGCGCCACCCCCCACACGATCGCCGGGGACGAGAAATAGGGCGCGGGGGCGGTCAGGAAGTAGCCCAAAGCCATGGAGCAGTTCACCCAGAGCCCCTGCATTGCTGCTCTGCCCAGCTGCTTCTTGTCCTTCGCCCCCTTCGTGCGGCCGTATGATACCGCAGACATGAAGGCTGCCACCCCGCCGATGGTCACGAAGAGGTATAACGTCCGAGTGGTGCCGAGGAGGCCAGCGGCGATCGCAGCAAGGTTGGCCACAAGCAAGAGCAGAAAGACTCGCGTGACGTCCTTCCTCAGACCGGATGTTTCTTCTTCCATTGTATTCACCCGACCCACCTAGAAGCCCGTCTCCTTCTCGGTCCACGTGCCCCATTCGTAACTGACTCCCGCCTTGCGGAGGAGGACCACCAGCCCCAGGTAGATCACGAAAGCGACGAAGATGCCGTTGAGGACAGGGACGAAGAAGTTCACTTGGCTGGTATAGTAGGCCGCCAGGCCGCCCACGAACATGGCCAACAACGCCGGAACGTTCACCATGGAGTACTTGGTCCCCGTGCCGTATCCGTACCTCTTGGTCCTGTCCTTAAGGCCGAGGAAGTAAGGCCTGAAGACCCAGAAGTCGGCTATCATTACGGCTCCAACGGGAGGTATGAAGTTCCCAAGCAAGCCTCCGAAGTAAATGAACATGTTCAGGCTGCCACCTGCCGCGGTGGCCCACAGGTAGGCCAAAATCGTCCCTACGGCGCCGATGATCAAGGTCCACCGGCCCCTGTTCCCCCGCCCTACGATGCTCACCCAGGAAAGGTAGGAGCCCCAGAGGTTCACGTCGTTGGTGGATATCTGGGCGAAGAGGGCGAAGAAGAGCGCCCCCAAGCCCATGCCGATGGAGGCCATGGCTCCAGCCACGTTGGCGTTGCCCGTCAGCAGAGTGAGGCTCCCTGCGATCATCAGTATCATGGTCATGAAGACGACGACTTGGACGGCCCACGCCACGCCGGCGCTCCACGGCTTCTCGCCATACCTGCCGACGTCCGAAGACGTCACGCAGCCCGCCGCGTATAGGCCCACCGTGAAGGTTATGCCTGCGCTTATGGGAGCAAAGGACGCGGGGGCGGCTGCCAACAGGGCGGGGAGCCCTCCGCTCTGGTCCACTACTACGGCAAAGATCACCGCAGCTAGGACGAACCATATTGGGACGGTGATATAGCTGATGGCGCTGATGGCCTTATACCCGAAGTAAGACACAAGCGTCATCAAAATGCCTCCCCACAAGGAGGCGACAGCTATGCTGGCCCACCAGGCGTCGGGGTAGATGGTGCTGGCGACCAGCCCAAAGAACCAAGTTTCGACGGCGAACCAGATGACAAGCGGGAGGGCGGAGACCATCAAGTTGGCGATTACGGAGCCGGCCTTTCCGAAGCACTGGCGTGTGATCATGTACGTCGTAACCCTGGTGTAGCCGCCGATAGTGGCTATGAAGAAACCGAAAACGCCCAGAATGAGGTTTCCGGCCAAAGTCACCCACAGCATGGTGGTTACGTTGTACATGGTGGCCAAGGCGGAGCCGGCCCAGAAGGCGGCCATGACCGCCAGCACGCCCATGTAAACGAAGAACACGTTCAGAGTGGACCTGAGTTCGGTTTTAGGCAGAACGGTCAGGGCGCTGTCGCCAAAGACGTCCTTCGGAACGGCCTCGCCCTTTTCACCCGGTTTTGCGACGGCTTCTTCTCCCATGAGAATCTCCTGCTCGCACGTCAGGATACTTAAGTATTTCGTCATCGGAGGAACGAAAATGCCGTCATCAAGAGCAAATATGACGGATTTCGTGATTTGCGATTAGATGTGTGCTTTATCGTGACGATATCGAGCGCCCGAACAGCGTCGGTGCTCAAGGCTCCCACCTTCTTTTTTCCATACGACGTCATGTCCGCCAGGCTCCAGGTGAGCCGGGGGTTCGGCAGTTCAAGTCGATCGAATATCGGGCTGATTGATGAAATAGAGCGCCGGATCGGCTCTACTGCTCCGGACGGTTCTGGGGTCTTCAGGGCAGCTATAGGAACTGGCTTCCCGAGCCTCAGTCGTTCGTCTGCCCTATCTCGCTGAGGATTTCCTGCGAGCTCTTCACTTCGGCGTCGTACCAAAACTTCTCGTAGTTGAGGGCACGATCGTGGCCCATGCCCAGGCTCCCGTCGGGGTCGTCGAATGAAGCTGTGCAGTCGCTCACCATTACGGGCGAATAGCCCCTGAACCAGGCGTCGGCGGCCGTATGCTTGTCGCAGCAGTTGGTGTGCAGCCCCGCAATGTAGAGCTTGTCCCCCGACCCGAAGCCCAGCTTCTTCAACAGGGACTCCATCGCGGTGGGCCTTCCTCCGTCGTCCGTGAAGCTGCTGTACGTCCCTTTCTCAACTTCGAAGAGAAGCCAACCTCCACCCCTGCCAACCTCCTTTAGGTCCCTCGTCGACCACTTCCTCTCAAAGACCTTCAAACCATCTGTGACCAGGCCGTCTACTATCTTGGAGCCCTCCGTCCCCTTCATGGAATGAGGCCCCCATTTCTTCAGCTCGTAGTCCGTCTTCAGATGTCTGTCGGTGGCGTAGATCACCGGGAGGCGGGCGCTGAGGAACGCGTCCTGCAGGGCCCGTATCCTCGGGATCAGTTCCAGCCCCTTCTCAAGGGCCAGGCTGGGGTTGTAGCTCTTGAGGAGGAAGTCATTGGTCATATCGATGACCAGCAACGCCTTCTTGACCATACACGTTCGCGAAAAGATGTCGACGGGCTCCCTAATTACTTTTCTTTGGCACCGGTTCATCTTGATCTTGATGACATGCGATGCCTCCTCTTTGAGGCGAGGTGTTCTTCCCTCGAGGGTCCCCCAAGATCCGTCTAAAGCTTGGGGGGCTTCAGCATGGTGAGCATCCTGCCAAGCTCCGAAGTCGCGTAACACGCGATGTCGAAGTCGGTGACCAAGCCAAGCACCTTCCCGCCATCCACAACAGGTATGTGGCGTATCCTGTTCACGCGCATTACGTTTGCGATCTCCACCAGGTCGGTGTGGGGAGAGGCCGTCTTCACCGGGCTGGACATGATCTCCTTCACCGTCCTCGCTCCCGCCTTCTTGGTGACCAACCTGATGAAGTCGCTCTTGGTTAGGATTCCCTTCAATTCGTCGCCCTCCATGACGAGGAGGCTTCCGATGTCCAGGCTGAGCATGAGCCTGGCCGCGTCGGCCAGAGATGCATCTGGGCGGGTCTTAACGACTCTCCTGTTCATGACCTCCGATGCTTTCATTCGGCCGACCACGTGTGACGTGACGGCCTTTTTAACTTTGACAAATTCCAGGGGCAACAACGACAGCGACCGATTAGTTTAGAAAACGCCGAACTCACATTAGGGACTATGGGAGGACTGACCCATGACGCTGGCCGGGCCGCCGTGCTTTCGCTCAGGCTGGTGGCCATCGCCGTCTTCGCCCTGTCTCTGGCCATGATCGCTGCGGGGGACTTCTGGCCCGGCTGGATCGGGAGCACAAGCCCCTTTACGCTGGGCTCTGTCGCGGCGATCTACATCGTGGCGGAGCTCTCCCTCGCAAGGAAAGGATTGAGGGCCCTTGACAGGGTCGTCCTGTCCTTGCTCTTCGCGAACGTCTTCGTGCAGTCGTACGAGTTGATTTACCACTTCACGTTTCCAACTAGCCTGCGAGGCCTGATTCCGCCGAACATCGATGGCCTCGAGGTCAAGCATCTGCTCGCCTCCTTCCCAATGCTCCTTCCCGTCCTCCTGGTCAGAGGCCACATCTCGATGAAGCGAACAAGCTGGCTCTTCGTTGCGCTCTTTGTCGCCGTATGGGGGGTCTGGATGATGTACGGGTTTCCGCAGTATTACCTTGAAGGCCGCTTCTATCCGGCGCTGCTGCAAAGCGACGACCCCTTCACGCTGAGCTTGGCCCTGAACTACGGGAGCAAGGTCATCCTGGCGGCGTTCTTCGTCTCTCTGCTCGATCCCGGCGTTGCGTCCATCGGAGGGATGGTGGGGCGCCTCCGTCTCAAAGACAGAGTGAGTTGACGAGAGCGCTGTCCGCTGGAGCGATGCCCCATCGCGCTCGAGCCCTCCGATGTACGCCAATATGAGGCCCCGTGTCCCTGCGCCCAGAATCCCAACTTCGAACGAACGACCTTTCCTCCCTTTGCCGACGCCTTTCCATCACCGTTGCGGAGGGGGAAGGTGAGTCCAAGTGGGTGGGCATCCCGTCAGCAGCCTCGATCGATAAAGAGGAGCGTCAGGATTTCCACGCATAAGATTCGCTCGTAAGGTAGTTGGCGACGAAGCCGAGGGCGATCCCGACGAAATTGGACAGAAGGAGGTCGAGATGCAGCGCCGCCAGGACAAGCAGGGTGACGTAGTTCACAGCCACTCCTGAAGCCACAGACAGGTGATACCTCCAGGCCCTGCCGACGAGCCATCCCTGGCGCCTTTCGGAGAACGTCCAAGAATCGTTCAGAGAAAAGTTGCTGATGACGGATGTCTCAATGGCCAACGCGCTCGCCAGGGGCACGGGGA
>Ga0272448_1003226_pt1 | contig 19608 bp, 15 predicted proteins | sample YNPCB0191_FD_202220 | JGI IMG/M metagenome (GOLD analysis project Ga0272448, IMG submission 202220) | Hot spring sediment microbial communities from Yellowstone National Park, WY, United States - YNP-CB-019-1 | ecosystem: Environmental > Aquatic > Thermal springs > Hot (42-90C) > Sediment... | reverse complement strand
GATTTTTGAAGTCTGATTCTCATTTTTTTTATATTATTATTTTTAAAGAGTTTAATAATACAAAATTATGAAATCAGATTTCTTTTTTATACCTTAAAAATTCTGTCGTGTACAGAGTTAAAGAAACTCTGCACATCTGTCCAAAACGTTGAAAAAGGGGAAGAAAGGACAGAGAAATAAAAAGAGGAGGAATATTGCACGATAAATTATAAATAATTAAATTGACCTTATTTTAATTTTATTTATATGTTAATTCTATGAATATTTCGAGACTGTCTCAAAAGTTTAGTTTTTTAATATATAAAAAGAAAATGAGCGAATATTTTATTAATTTAACAAAATTTTTACGTTGAAAAAGAAGAGAAGCTGCTTTTGAGACAGCCTCTATATTTTTTTCTCATTTTTATTTTTCTATAAATATTTCGTCCCTATGGGACTATAATATTTTTCAGCCATTTATTTCTCTATAAATATTTCGTCCCTATCACATCTTTTCAAAACGTTGAAATAGGGAAAAAAGGGCAGAGAAATAAAAAAATGATTAAGGGGGATTGATTTAAGAATAAGAACAAAATAAAGAAAAAACTGTCCAATTTGAACAGTTTTTAATGTTTTATTTCAGTTCCATTTTTATTTTGGACTGCTGTGTCAAGATTTTTATCCCGGTTTTATTTTATACAGATATTGAAAACTTTGATAATAAGATATATCGAAAGATATTGACAAAATAAATGTTTTTTATTAAGTTTATCAGCAGTAATTGTGAAATTATCGTGACAATTATTAGTTTTATAAGAGCAGTTGTTATTGGAATAATTGCACTTTTAAAATAAAAAATGGGTCCACAACTGCAAATAACACAACAAAAAAAAATTCGCTCTTAGGATTTACATAAATCCTTTACTTTTATTTAGACTTTATTTCTTCTTTGAAAAAATTTTAAAGAAAGGAGTTAATAAAGTATGATAAAAATCAATACAAAAAATTTGGGGATACCAATGCTACTTTTTATAGTGCTAATAATTGGGGTTGTTATAAAAAATGGATGTGATTCTGATCAACCTACTACACCTCCCAATCCTGGAAATAATATATATATTGCCGCCCAATATTTTGGCATATTTGATCATGAGAATGACTGGAATACTTGTGTAAATCAATCACCATTTGATAAAACAGATTATCTTTATTTAGCCTTTCTCCAAACAGATAAAATTGATGGTAAATATGTAGCAGTATATTTACATAACACTCCTAATTCAAGTGCAAGGATAGATACAATCGTAAACAAGGTAAAAGGGTTGCAGAACAAACCAAGAATCCTTATTTCTTTAGGATGGGGTAATCACGATTTTCCTAATGCAACCCTAACTCCTGAGGACTTCACCCATAGTGTAGTAAATATTATTGAAAGACATGATCTGGATGGTTTTGACATAGACTGGGAAGATCTTTGTTGGTGTGATACCGGTAAAATAAGTAAAGATCAAGTTTCAAAACTATTAAAAACTTTAAGAGACTCACTAAATGCTTTAGGAAGTAGAAAGGGGAAATCTTATTTCTTAACAATGTCTACTGCCTAGTCGCCCTGGAGTTACTCTCCCTGTTGGGACGCAAGTGCATTTAACCAGTATTGTGACTATCTGAATCTTCAGTCTTACTCCGGTAGTAGTGTTAGTGATTGGAAAAATTCCGGTGTGAATTGTAATAAAATATTAGAAGGCATATTGAGTGAACAGGGACAGGGACCCGATATTAAATGGACTGAGATGACACAATATAACTGCGCTGGAATGTTTGCTTGGAGATTAGATAATGAGTACGGACAGGGCTGCTCAAATGGAAATATAGCAATAACTATGTGGAAAAGACTAAAAAATTTGCCGCCTCAGGGAAAGTAAATTTTGGTACCAACGGTTAAGTGGAGAGTTCAGGACTCTGGGTCCCCCATTTATCGAGTTATGTATTTAAGTTCATATCACTGTGGCTAAAAAGCTAAAGCTCATTTCTATTAAATTTTTTTTGAAAACTTTTTTATCCGCAAAACTTGAGGAAACAATATAAAATCCAACTAATTTTATTTTTAAAATAGATTCAATTTATAGAAAATTTAAATTAGCATACATTGATGATAACTTACTTGTTCGAATTTAAGCAATTTATAACTTCCTCTATCATTTGAAATTGTTTCTTGTATTTTCCTTCCTGCGTTTCTACATTAATATATGGAATGTTATTTTTCCCACAATAGACAGAAAGAGACCCATCATCGCGCACATTTTCATTATCCTGTAAAATTACATTATATCCTTTTAATTTTAAGTATTCAAAATCACTTTCTCTAACAACGAAGAAAAAATCATCCGGGTCTTCTGAATTATTAATATTAATTTTTTTTGCATCCTGTTTATAACTCCCGTTGTATGAGTCTGCAGAATAGGAGCCATCACTATTATTATGCACTGCTATAACATAAAGAGAATCTTTTGTTATTTCTTTTATTATAAATTTTGCAAATTCATTTACCACCTGCTCTGCTTCCGACGAATAATTTCCAAGATTATTCAAGGTCTTTTTTATACCCGCCAGTGTAAAAATCCTGTTAGGGTCAAATTCAAAAAAATTTCCATTCAGATTAAATCTTATATTCCTGCTGCCAGTATGATTAAGATAAATAAATTTTCCTCCATATTCTTTTAAAATACCAAGAGCAGCACTAATTGATGTTACTTCATTCTCGTTAACATTTATTATCAAATATTTTCGGGGTGAACCGTTGAAAATTTTTATCCTAACAACACTATTCCCTAAAAAATAATTTATTGTAGTATCATTTTTCTTTGAAGAACTTTCTTTTTTATCTTTCGCTTTAAGAAATATTAATACTGCTAAAGTAACAATCACCATAAAAGAAACTACAGAAATAATAATTATTGCAGGATTAATTCCTTTTTTAACTGGTATCCCCACAGGTGGAACACCGGGGCGTGATATTCCAACTGGTACTCCCTGAATCTGAGTTTTTTGTATATCCCCTCTTTGAAGCGTTATTTCTTCCCCATCTAATGCTCTCATAAATTCTTCACAGTTCTGAAATCTTGCAGTCGGTTCCTTTGCTGTTGCTTTGTGGATTATTAAATTAATTCTTTCAGATAACAAAGGATTAAATAATTTAGCTGGCTTCAAATCCTCCATTACTATTTTTGTTTGTATCTCATATTCACTATTAGTTGTAACATCATACGGTGTCCGTCCTGTTAATACTTCAAAAAGTGTTATGCCCAGAGAATATATATCGGTTCTGATATCAATCTCTTTTCCTAATACTTGTTCCGGGCTCATATATAATATAGACCCTAACCTCATTCCTGTGCTGGTTATCTTTACATTACTTTCTACTATCTTTGCAATGCCAAAATCAAGAATCTTAGGTTCTAAATACTGATTAAGTAAAATATTAGATGGCTTTATATCTCTATGTATAATGCCACGACTGTGTGCATACTGAAATGCATTTAATATCTTTTTAAATATTGGTATAAATTCCTCTTCCTTAACTGGTTCTTTTCTTGTCTCTAATAAATTATCAAGAGTATTTCCCTCAACATATTCCATAACTAAATACAAGCCATCACTTTGTTCTATGAAGTCATATAAAATTACAATATTTGGATGATTTAAATTTGATAATGTTATCCCTTCATTAATAAACCTCTGTCTTATAGTATTGTTCCCAGAGAAATTCGGGTGCAATGCTTTTATTGCAACTTTTCTCTTTAATGAAATATGCTCTCCTAAATAAACAATTCCCATCCCACCTTCACCAATTTGGGAAAGAATTCTGTAATTTTGTAATGTTTTTATCATAAGAAATAATTTATTTTAAAAATTTAGTCAAATCTTACTCTTGGTTTTGTTTTATTATTATTAGTTTTAGTTTCGGGTTCTTTTTTGGTATTCCATTGATTAACTTTGTTTTCTGTCTGTCTGGTGGTTTTTTTCTGAGTGATTTTTTTGTCTTTATTTATTTTGTTATCGTCTTTTTTAATCTCATCATCGGTTTTATCTACTGTTGTTTTAGGAGTTTCAGGTATTTCTTTCTTCACCTTCAACTTCTTTATTTTTAGAACAAGTAATAAAAAAAAACAATCGATAAAACAAGGAAAATAATTTTTATGTAATTCATTATTTTGATATTTTAAATTTTTATCTCATATCATTTTTTTATCCAAATTATCTTTTACCCCCCATAATACCTACTGTAAATCTTTTGTAAATCATCATTATTAATAGAAAATCCCAGTTGGGAAATTTTTTCTAAAATTAATTCATTAATCCAAGGCATAATTTCATTCTTATGATTTTTTTAACAGAATTATAAATCTGTTTTTTGAAATTCTCATCATTTTTCATTTTTTCAACAATAGAAGAAATTAACACTCTTTCATCAGATGGAAAAAGTATCAAATCATTACCAGCAATAACTGCATTTAAAGAAGGTTTACTTAATTTCGAAACAGCACCCATATTCATAGCATCTGTAATAATTAAACCTTTAAACCCAAGTTGTTTTTTTAATAAATCATTTATTATTTTAGGGGAAAGTGTTGCGGGTTTTCCATCAGTAGAATAAGGACCATCTTTAACTGCTATATGTCCAACCATAATACATAAAACACCAGAATCAATTATGCTTTTGAAAATCTGTATTTCTTCATCTAATTTGCCTGAGAGATAAACAAGTTCCTTATGGGAATCACCTTTTACTCTACCATGGCCAGGAAAATGTTTAGCAGTTGCTAATACATTCTGTTTATGGCTTTCTTCAATGAACTCTGTTGATAATTTAATTATTCTTTCTTTACTACCATAAGACCTATTTCCAATAATTTCTTTATTATTTGGTAAATCACACACCGGAGCCAAATTCATATTAAATCCCATTTCCTTAATAACGGAAGTAATTTTCTTAGCAACAGTTCTATTTTTTTCCGCTTTAATATCAGAAGTAGGTTCAAATTTTGGGATACCACTAATTTTATTGCTAATTAAAGAAGGTTCTCCATCAACCATAAAGAAAAGTGGTAGATAGTTATTCTTTTTTATTTCTTTCTTTAACTTCTGAATCGTAGAAATCATATATTCTTTACTTCCACCTAATAATAAAACACCACCTGCTTTTTTTTCTCTTATAACTTTTTCTACATAATCATCAGATTTACCTAATTTACCGCCAAAAGTAACAATCATCTGAGCAACTTTTTCTTCTTCTCTACCGAGAGAATTAAAAATTCTTTCAACGGAAGAGTAGAGTCTTTTATTCTCTTTGAGAAAATCATCCAGTGTAAAATTTCCAATTTTTTTTGATGAATCATTATCAGAGACATCTTCGTCAGACTTGACAGAATCTATACCTTCTTCTTTTAAAAAGGGCTCTTTTTTTTCACAAGACCAAAATATTACCAATGATAAAAAAGCAAGAAATAAAAATATTTTAATTTTCATTTAAATTTCTCCTATCTTCTATAATAAATTATTTCGCTGTTGCTAATCTTTTTTATTTCCCATTGTCCATTTCTTTTTACCATATAAAAATACTGTTTGTATCTACCATCTTTATTTACAGGGTCATAAGAATCATAGTCAGCATAAACAGTTGCTTCATAACCATTATTAGATATAGTATATACATCGTATATTTTTGTATAGTTAATTCCTCCGTAAGCTCTTGTAGAGCTGAATTTTGAATAAGGCCCCCATCTACTACCACCTGTAATTTCCCAAGCAGTATAAAAATCTTGACTACCAAGTGCTTCAATCCATGTTCTGATTCTACCTTCCGGTGAATCTTTATCTACCTTAGGTGTTGTTGGAGGATCTTTAGGTGTTTCTATAGGTGTATAATCTTTCAAATAAAAATTTTCCGAAGAACTTTCTTTTTTATCTTTCGCTTTAAGAAATATTAATACTGCTAAAGTAACAATCACCATAAAAGAAACTACAGAAATAATAATTATTGCAGGATTAATTCCTTTTTTAACTGGTATCCCCACAGGTGGAACACCGGGGCGTGATATTCCAACTGGTACTCCCTGAATCTGAGTTTTTTGTATATCCCCTCTTTGAAGCGTTATTTCTTCCCCATCTAATGCTCTCATAAATTCTTCACAGTTCTGAAATCTTGCAGTCGGTTCCTTTGCTGTTGCTTTGTGGATTATTAAATTAATTCTTTCAGATAACAAAGGATTAAATAATTTAGCTGGCTTCAAATCCTCCATTACTATTTTTGTTTGTATCTCATATTCACTATTAGTTGTAACATCATACGGTGTCCGTCCTGTTAATACTTCAAAAAGTGTTATGCCCAGAGAATATATATCGGTTCTGATATCAATCTCTTTTCCTAATACTTGTTCCGGGCTCATATATAATATAGACCCTAACCTCATTCCTGTGCTGGTTATCTTTACATTACTTTCTACTATCTTTGCAATGCCAAAATCAAGAATCTTAGGTTCTAAATACTGATTAAGTAAAATATTAGATGGCTTTATATCTCTATGTATAATGCCACGACTGTGTGCATACTGAAATGCATTTAATATCTTTTTAAATATTGGTATAAATTCCTCTTCCTTAACTGGTTCTTTTCTTGTCTCTAATAAATTATCAAGAGTATTTCCCTCAACATATTCCATAACTAAATACAAGCCATCACTTTGTTCTATGAAGTCATATAAAATTACAATATTTGGATGATTTAAATTTGATAATGTTATCCCTTCATTAATAAACCTCTGTCTTATAGTATTGTTCCCAGAGAAATTCGGGTGCAATGCTTTTATTGCAACTTTTCTCTTTAATGAAATATGCTCTCCTAAATAAACAATTCCCATCCCACCTTCACCAATTTGGGAAAGAATTCTGTAATTTTGTAATGTTTTTATCATAAGAAATAATTTATTTTAAAAATTTAGTCAAATCTTACTCTTGGTTTTGTTTTATTATTATTAGTTTTAGTTTCGGGTTCTTTTTTGGTATTCCATTGATTAACTTTGTTTTCTGTCTGTCTGGTGGTTTTTTTCTGAGTGATTTTTTTGTCTTTATTTATTTTGTTATCGTCTTTTTTAATCTCATCATCGGTTTTATCTACTGTTGTTTTAGGAGTTTCAGGTATTTCTTTTTTTATAGTATCTTTTAAATTTCTTGTAATTGTATCTTTATTGCTGATTTTATCCTCTTCTTCTTTCCCACCAGAGCTTATGAATATGAATATAAAAATTACAAGAAGGATTGAAAATGTAACAATAATAATTGCACTATAAGGAATAAAATTTCTTTTTTTTGTTTCTTCTTCTACTTTGGGTATCGAAATATCAGGTTTATTTTTATATGGATTTTCTATCTTTACTGGGGGTGTTTGTTTATCTGGTTTAAAAACTTTAGTTTTATCTATATCTGGTTCAATTGGTTTCTCAGGTTTGAAATCAATTTCTTTATCTTCTTTTTCTTTTATACTGACCCCTTCAGTGATTATATCTGCTTTTTCTTTTGGTCGTGTAAAATGCAGTATTCCTGACGATTTCCTTTGATATTTAAAACTTTTATTATTAAGTGCCAATGAAAATTCTTCACAAGTTTGGAATCTATCATCTGGGTTCTTCTCTGTGGCTTTTAATACAATACTATTAAAATATTCTGATATTGATGGATTTATACTTCGGGGGGAAGGAATATCTTCATTAACAATTTTTTGATATATCAGAAAATCCGATGTTATATCCTTATATAGTATATTTTTAGTAAGCACTTCAAATAAGGTAATACCAAGAGAATAAATATCAGTTCTTAAATCTGTATCCTTATTTAAAACCTGCTCAGGGCTCATATAATAAATCGACCCCATTCTAACCCCTGTCTGTTGAGAGTTTGCATTTAACATTTTTGCAATTCCGAAATCAAGAATCTTTGTAGTTCCATCTTTTGATATAATAATATTTGAAGGTTTTATATCTCTATGAATAACGCTCTTTTTATGTGCATAACTTAATCCATTCAGTATCCCATAGAAAATATTTTTAATTAAATTCTCGTCCAAACTTACCCTATCTGATGAGATAATCTTATCCAGAGAAATACCCTCAATATATTCCATCAAGAAAAAGAAATTATTTTCAAAAGTTCCGAAATCATAAAAAATTACTATATTGGGATGGTTAAGTTCAGCAAGTGTCTGGGCTTCATTTATAAATTTCTTCTTGATTATTTCATTTTGAACAAAAACCGGGTTTAAAAATTTAATCGCAGCTTTTCTTTTAATCATGGTATTTTCAGCAAGATAAACAATACCCATTCCACCTTCGCCGATTTTATTAATAATTCTGTAATTTTGTACAATTTTTCCTATCATAGATTGAATTTAAAAATTAATAATCATAAAAATAATTATAACCCATCATTTTGCAAATTTTATTTAATGTCTTTAACTCTTTCTCTCCATAGAAAACACCTTCTGTATCCATTAAATATACTAATCCGTCCATACCATTTTTCAAGTTTGACTCAACCTTCTCTGCAAGTTTATAATATTCTTTTGCTTTACTATAATTATTTAAACAATAATAAGTAATTGCCATACCGAGTAATGGGTCAAATTCTTTAGACTTTTCATTAATTGCTCCTTGGAAATAATTTAATGCTGTCTGATATTCTTCTTTATTTAAATAAGCATATCCTAAATTATCATATATATAATATCTTTCAACTTCATTATATGACTTATTATAATATTCAATTGCTGCATCGAAATCCTCAACTGAGATAAAACAATTTCCTAAAGTAAAATTAACTCTTGCTTTAGGGTTTAAAGCAAGTGCATTATAACAACAAATTACTGACTTTAGGTAATCTTTTTTATTAAAATATTCTATTGCCTGTTTTTCATAATAAGAAACTTTATCTTTATTTGCCAACTTCCATTTGTTGTAACTTTCAGTTATATATTTATAACCAGCTTCAGGAAGGTTTGAAAATTTTAATTTTAAATCATCTGCATCAACTGGAACCAAGAAGGAAATGGCTATCATCGAAGTATCTCCCGAATATATAACTTTATCAAAATCTTTTTTACCGGTAATAATAATATCCTGTCCATAAGAGTATTTATTATTTGAACAGTCTAAATATATATTTTCCAGCTCATGACACACATCGGCTTGGTTACCCTCATTTATTACCTCAAGCACTAAGGATAACATTACATAATCGTATTTACTTGTTTCTTCATTAGTTATCCAGGCAAAATCATACACTTTTATAACAAAAGATGCTTGAGAGAAAGCAGTATTTGCTAACAAGTGACTGAATATTAAAATGTATAATTTTCTCATAATTTTATTGATTAAAAATTATTGAAGTAGAACCTGCTTTAATTACATCAGAATTTTTTAATAATTCTGAATTTATTTTAACACCATTTAAGAATGTACCATTCTTTGAATTTAAATCTTTTAAGATAAAATTTGCGTCTTTTTTAATAATTGCAAAATGTTGACGGGATACCATAGCATCTTCTAAAACAAGATTGGAGCTGGTATCTCTACCAACAACAAAAAAAGCCCTGTCAATTCGGAATTTCTTACCTCTATATATTAAGTAAGCTTCTCCAGCAAAGTTTGGGAAACTTTGACCCGGTGAATGCTGTATAGTTCTTTCCTGTACCGATGGTTCTAAATTCACAATCTGCCTTTGAACAGGAGCAGATTGATAATTATAAGCACGTTTTTTTGAACTTTTAAGAATTATGATTAAGATTATAGAAATAACTACAATTAGAATTGCAATTCCAACTATAATAAATAAAGTCTTATTACTTGTTAAACTTTCATCTTTTTTTTTTATTTTATACTTTATATTATTCTCTTTAAGAAAATCAATTAACTCAGAAGTATGAATTGCAAAATATAAATTATTACCAAGTGTGTAATAAAATGAATTAATACCGACTACAGCTCCGTTTGATGATACTAAAGGACCACCACTATTTCCTTTATTAATTGTAGCAGTGTGTAAAATAACTTCTGCTTTAATATCAAGTCCATTTCCTTTAAAAAAATCATATTTTATATTATTTATTATTCCATCAGTAATTCCAAATTTAAACAACTTGTAATCCTCAGTAGAAGAATTTCCAAGTGCATATACTTTATCACCTTGTTTAATATCTTCTGGTGGCATTAAATAAAGGTAATCGTTATTATTATTTTTAGTGATTAAAATTGCAAGATCTTTATCTTTATCCGTAGCTTTTACGGTGGCAGAAATTTCTTCACCACTTTTAAGTAAAATATATATATTATTTCTATTAAGTCCTTGAACAACATGATTATTAGTTATAAAGGTGTTGGGATTAACAAAGAACCCACTTCCAAAACCATTTTCATCATCAGTAATTAAACCTACTTTATCAATACAATAATCATAAATTTCAGAAGCATCGCGTTGCTGTGAGAAACTATTTAAAACTGAAAAAACTACATAAAAAAATATTAAATTAAATATTTTCATACTTTATCTCTTTTCTTTAATAATAATGCTACTATTAATAAATAAACTACACCCCAGGCAGCAATAACAAATAATCCAATTTTCGAGTAATCAGATTCCGGAACGAATTTAGATTGCTTCACAATTTCCAAACCATTTTCTCTCATTGCTGCTTCTGCTCTAACAATAATTTCAAAAGCCCATCTTGACAGCATCGTGTAACCAAAAATCTCTATAAATCCTTTCATATCGCCAAAAGGAAGTACTGCCCCACCAAAAATAATTTGTGGAATTAATGCAAATATAGAAATAGAAATAGCAGATTCAGGAGTTTTAACAAAACTTGATAAAAGAAATCCTAATGACATACTGCTTAAACCTAAAAGCGTGATAGTAATAAGTGTTTTCAGAAAATCTCCTTCAAGGCCACAAAAATGATAAATAATAGTAACTAAAGTAACTGATTGAAAAATACTGATGAAAGTTAAAAGAATGAATTTGGAAAATAAATAAGATGGGATTTTCAGTACAACCATTCTCTCTCTGAAATAAATAGCCCGTTCCGATACAATTTCTCTTGATGTATTTAAAACCCCAAAAAATATTGAACAAATAATCATAACGAAAACAGGGTTAATATAAGCAGGTAAACCAGGTTTATCCTCGGGCTTACCAATAGTAAGACCAATCAACAGCCCGAGTATTGGAGCTTGTAATAACAGGATAATTGAATTTGTTGTATCAGATTTCTTAATTGTAAAATATCGTCTGATTAGTACAAAGAATTGATTAAATCCAAATTCTCTTTTTTGTCGATTTTTTACTAACTCTTCAATTGCACCACCCGTTGTAAATTCTGATTTCCGTTTTTCTACATACTCCCTGTAATAATTACTCCTTATATATCTTTGTTCATTTTCTTCAGGTGTACCTTTATTTTCAAGATTAGTAAATATTTCTGATGGACTATCAGCATTAAAAAATTTTATTGAATCAGGATAAGCAGGTCCATAAAATGCTAATCTACCACCTGTCGTTAATAAAATAAGATTATTAAAAATTTTAAAATTGGATTCAGTTATATGATGAGTTGTTAGAATTATAATTCTCCCTTCATCTGCTAAATACCTTAATAGTTTCATAATATCCGCATCTGTCTTAGGGTCAAGACCACTTGTTGGTTCATCAAGCAATAAAATGGAAGGTTGAGTTATTAACTCCTGCGCTAGATTAACTCGTTTCCTCTGCCCGCCACTTATACCAGTCTTTTCGGGAGAACCAATAATCACATTCTTTGCATTTAATATATCAAGTTTTTTCAAAATTTCATCAACTCGGTTTTCAATTTCTTCTCTTGTGGTATCGGCAGGCAATCTTAATTTTGCAGAGTAAAATAAACTTTCATATACAGTTAATTCTTTGTGGATTATATCATCCTGCGGGACGAAACCAATATTTCCCCTGAATAAATCATAATTCTCGTGTAAATTTGTCTGATTCAATACCACATCACCATAGGTTGGTTTTACATAGCCATTAATTATATTCATCAAAGTAGTCTTACCTGAGCCAGATGGACCAATTAAACCAACAAACTCTGAAGTGAACACAGTAAGAGAAATATTGTGTAAAATTTGTTTCTCAATTCCCCTATTTCTAACAATGTAATTAATTGAATTTAAATCTAATCTAACATCTCCTTTATAAGTTTTTATAGAAGCAGTTGAAGAAAGATTTATTGGAATAATACCAAGTGTAACTTTATCTAAAGGGGAAAATGATTCCCTGTAAACTCTTCTACCATTTACATAAACCCCATTAGTTGAATTTAAATCTTCTATTATAAAAGTATTGCCTGTTTTTGTTATTATAGCATGATGACCGGATACCATCGGATGATTTATAACAATATCATTATCAGGAGCCCGCCCTATTCTGTTTTGTCCTTCCTTAAGTTTGAATGATATGTTTGATACCCTTTCGTCTTTACTTTCAACAAAATAATTTTTAAATCTATTAAGTCCAAAATTATAAGAACCAAGATAAATTTTATCAGAAAATGTTATATTTGAACTCTGTATTCTTTTTCCGTTGACATAAGTCCCATTTAAACTACCAAGGTCATATATAACCATATTACCATTTTCAACCCTTATTTCTGCATGATGTGCGGAGATATAAGAATCATTAATTATTATATCATTATCGGGTGCCCTTCCAATCCTGATAGTTTTTGCCGTACTAAAAATTTTTGTTTTTCCTACAGTTGATTCTGATTTAAGCTCAAAAGCATTCTTAAAAATATATTCTGTATCTAAAATGTGGTTCCCCAATCTTACAATATCATTTCTTGTTATTTTTTGTCTTTTAATCTTTTGATTATTAACAAAAGTACCATTAGCCGAATTACAATCTTCAATATATACTTCAGAATTATCAATTATAATTCTTGCGTGTTCCCTTGAAACAGATGGGTCTTTTAAAACTAAATCACATTCCGGTAGTCTTCCTATTCTAATTACTTTCATTTATTCTAATATATTTCAGGAACAAGTTTTTTCTTTATAGAAACAGGTAATTTTAACTCAATACCATTTGCTTCTCCTAATACTTCTCCTTCAACTTTATATAATAATTCTTTTCCGCTTATTACATCTTTGAAAATTAGTAAAGCACCTCCTACCAAATCTGAAGTTTTTACTTCCAGCGGCATAACAACTTCTGAGGTATCATTTGCATAGAGAATCTGCTTTTCTTTGGTATTACCTTTACCAATAAAAGTGTCATTTACATATAACTTGTAATCACATTCTAAAATATTAGCCTCATCATTATTCTCATTTAAAACTAACAAATAAATATTAAAAGTGGCACCTGATAAACCGACTTTAGAAATTCCAATTTTTTTAATACCTATAACTTCAGGGTCTTTAAAAAAAAAGAATAGAATAATGAACACCCTGATAATAAAAAAGCAAACGAAAAGCAAATAATAAAAATTTTTTTCATCAAATTATTTTAAGTTTTTATCAATATATTTTTCAAGATTTTTAATTCTATCGTTTGTATATGGATGAGTTCGAAAAATATAACCAAGGTCTTTTTCTCCTTTCTCATCACCAAGTTTAGCAAGCTTTTTGAAGAAATCTATTGCACCCTTTTTATCATATCCGGCTTTATGCATTAAGTATGCACCCCATTCGTCAGCTTCAAATTCCTGATATTTAGCAAAAGGTAAAGTTGCAAGGTTCTGCGCTACCATAGCAAAAAATTCTGCAGGTTCACCGCCAATTTGTTTTGCTCTGAAAATCAACTGAACTCGTCTCATATTATGCTTTTTATCTTCATGTGCTATCTCGTGAGCAATTACAAATGCAAGTTCATCCTCATTTTCTACCATATTCAGCAGCGCAGTAGTTACCCATATATTACCTCCCGCCATAGAATAAGCATTTATTACATTATTATCATCAATTACTCTGAACTTATATGGAATTTTATTCCTTGTTACATATTTAGAAATCTTATTTCCAATTTTCTCAACATAACTTTGATTTTCATCTGTCAAACTGACTTGCAGATTAAACTGTTCAGCAATTTGATTACCATAATCTATTTCTTCTTCATCTGTTAACTCTGTCAAATCTCCAACTATTTCAAGTAAATCCTTTCCAATAATGAATAAAGAATCTAACTCTTCCTGTGCTTTTAAATTAGTCGTAAATAATAGCAGGACGCTAAATATGAATATTATTTTAAATGCTAATTTTTTCATTTTTAGTATTATCTATTTATTTTTTAATTTATTTATTTTTTCCAAATTATTTTTTGCTTTCTGCATTAATTCATCAGAGCATTTTTCATTTATTACATTATTAAAATATTTCTCCGATTCTTCAAAATTCTTTTCTTTATAACCTTTCATATAATAAATTGCACCTAATTTCAAATATGATTCACATATTTTATATTTTCTTTTAATTATCTCAAAAAATTTTTCTTCAACTTTTTCAAATGATACTTCTTTATCATTAACCCATTCTTCCTCTGCTATAAAATATAAAGCATTAGCATACCTATACAAATCTTCATTTTCATACTTCTCATTTATAGGGCTAACTGATTCTGCTAAATTATAATAATGAGCAATATCTGAATAATCTTCCGGGTCTCTGTTCAAATAATTTCTCGCAATTTCTATATAGTAACCAGAAAGCCGCTTGAGAAAAACTGATTCATTATTCCCTAATTTTTTAGATTCTTCAAAATTATCACATACGTCTTTCAATTCTTGAATAGAAAGAGATTTATTCGAAAATTCACATATATGCTTAGCTACAATTAATGTTCCCTTCAAATAATATAATAAATAATTGTCTTTAGGCAAAGTCAGGTTTTTGCTATCGGCATAAAATTTATTATAATAGTATTTAACTAAAGTATCACCATCCTTATAATTTTCCGTAGCGAGAATCAAAGTAAGTGCATGAACTTCTTCTATATTATCAACATAATCAGTAGTTTCTAACTTCTCAGGTGATATAATAAAATTACTATCTTTGTTAGAAAAGATTTTATATTCTTCATTTAGATTCCCTCTGAAAGCGATAATTCCGAAATTATTTTTTCTCTTCGATAAAATCTCTTGCAATGATTCACTTATATAAAATGGACTTAAAGTATCAGGTGAGGTTTTCTTAAATGCATAAAGAATTTTATCTAATTCGCTGAATTTATTATCGCTATTATTTGATACTTCTGCATAAAAAATCAAATACGGAACATCTTTATATTTATATAACTTGATGGAAACATCCTCCGTTAATCTACCCTGAGAATAAATTTGAAAATTAATTAAGAATAAAAATGATATGAAAATTATTCCTTTATACATCTGGTTTTTCCTTTTTTTCTTTTGGTTCATCTTTTGGTTGTTTTTCTTTTTGTGGTTTTCTCTCTATTTTTTCATCTGGCTTTGGCTTTTTCGTTTTTTCATCTTCTATTTTGGGAGCAGGAGTCAAATCTTTAAGGAATTTAATACTTTCAAAAACTATTTTATTATTTTCTACTTTATATATTAAATTATATAGCTCAATTTTATCATTACCAATTAATCTAAATTTACATTCATTCTCTTTAAAGCTCTCATCTATTATTATTTCAACTTTATCTTTAGGGTTATTAATAAATTTTGCCCTTAGACTATCCACAATTAGTTTACTTGTTCCCTTATTGCTTATATACTCAAATTCCTTTGCTCTATCAAATTTTACGCTACCTGAAATCTCTTTTGATAAATATATATATTCCAATAAACTTTTTATATCGTCCCGTATTTTCTCATCAGTAAAAGTGGTTTGTTTCCTAACTTCTACACTATCCTTATTTATGCCCTCATCTTTTTTATCAGGATAATAAGATAAAACATAAACAAGTCCTACTATTATTAAAAGTGAAACAATTATTAAAGGAATTAAAAACTTTGTTAATTTTTTATTTCTTCTTTCCTGAATTACAGGTTTTTCATCTGTTTTTACAGTTTTCTTTATATCGGATTTGATAACTGCACCTTCAGGAATTACATTTTTAAATTCTTCCGGTAATATTTTCCCTTGAATAATTTTAATTACCTGAACTGTAATATTATCAGTTCCACCCGCTACATTAGCCATTTCAACAAGTAAATTACTGGCTTTTATTGGGTCATTATTCAAGGATATTTCCATTATCTCTCTTTCACTTATCATATTTGATAAACCATCAGAACAAAGAATAAATATATCATCTTTATATATCATCATTCCTTTTCGTGCTATATCTGGATTTAAAACGGCTCCAATACCAAGTGCTTTTGTAATTTCATTTCTACGGGGATGATATTCTGCTTCTTCTTCAGAAATAAAATTCTGGTCAACTAAATTCCTAACAAGCGAGTGATCTCTTGTCAATTGATAAATATTTTTTCCTCTAATCAGGTATAATCTTGAATCACCCGCATGTCCATAAAAAGCCATCATATTATTTAATACAAGAACAATACAAGTTGTCCCCATTCCTTTAAGTGACAAATCTTCCTTACTTTTATTGAAAACTGCTTTATTTGCTTCCTCAATACTTTCCTCAATTATTTCTGCTGTTGAGGTAATTTTATTTGGATTTTTAAGAAAAACATTTTTAATAGTTGACGCAGCCAGTCGAGAAGCAATTTCTCCACCTATATGGCCGCCCATTCCATCGCAAACAACAAAAACATATCCAAATGAGCATTCAAAACTCTCCATATAATCTTCATTTCTCTCGCGAACTCTTCCGGTGTCTGTTTTGTTACCGAAAGCAATCTTAAAAAATCCTAAATTGTTATCCTGCATATTTTTAAAATTAACTTAAAATGAATTGTAATTTTGTAGTTCCTATTTTTATAATATCTCCGGATTTTAATTGTGCCCGGGTGATTTTAAAATCATTTAAAAATGTACCATTTGTTGAATTCAAGTCTTCAATAATAAAAGAGTTATTTTGTTTGTATATTACAGCATGCCTTCTTGAAACTATATTTTCATTTAAAATAATTTTACCTTCTGTTCTACCTATAAGTAATTGTTCATTTCCAACGGCGAATTCTCTACCCCTTCCTGCACCCTCAATAATAACCAGTTTTCCAAGATTGAATATTTTGTTATCCTGTATATTATTTGTTTTTCCACTTAGAATCTGTGTTCTCCTTCCAAAATCTACAGGTTTAACATCTATATCAACTCTCGTTTTACTCATTTCAGTAAGTTGTCTTTCAATTGATTCAACCTTTTGCTTATCACTCTCACTTATTGATGATTGGGATTGGAGTTTATCCAACAAATTTTCATATTCACTATACAATTGATTATATCTCGCCTTAAACTCTTCCGATTCTTTTCTCCTTAATTCTGCTTCACTTTCTTTTTCTAATTTAAATTTTTTCTTTTTGCTAATATTTAGAAATAAAAATACAATTAATGCTAATATTATAACTCCTGCTGCAATAGCACCATATAAAAACTCTTTTGTTTTAAAGAATGACTTCGCAGGTGCATTTTCAACAATTTTATCGGGTGATTTATAAGTAGTATCTGTAATGTAAGTCTTGTTCTTATAATTTATTTCAACTTTTAGATTTATTGTTTGATTTGGCTTTGCATAACTCCAGTATTCAATTAAATATTCTTCTTTAATTCTATCATAAATTAAAGGAATTATTCTGCTTATATCTTCAGATTTATCAATTTTATAATAATTTCCATCTTTTGATGCTCTCGCAATTTTATCCAGATTCATTAAACTACCTACATTACTTTTTGTCTCTTTAATAGAACCTATGGTAAAAACTGTAATATTACTTTTTTGAATTTCTTCTATACAATCTTCAATACTATTCTTTGAGCCGTTATCGTCACCATCGCTGATAACAATAAGAATTTTTCTTTTAGGAGATGTTTGCTTATTTAACCATTCAATTGATTTAATTATGCTTTCAAATAATATTGTTCTTGTTCCACCAGCAGTTAATTCTGAGATGTTGTTTTTTAGAACTTCCCTATCGTTTCCAAATTCACATTTTTTATAAAATTCATTGTGAAAGTATGCAAGCCCCATTTTATCTACATATCTGAATTTAGAAATTGTATTCAATAAGCCTACTTTTACATTATTTAATGGTGGACCATCCATTGAAAGTGAAGCATCCATAGCAAAGCATATAATCATACCTTCATCGGAATCATAGAATATTTTAGTAGATGGTTTTACTTCTTCTCCGGTTTCTTTTTCTATAATAGAAAAATTCGTTGAATCAAGGTCTTGAATTGGATTACCTTCTGAATCAATAAAACTAATATATAACTTATTCCTTTGGAATTTTGAAACATCTATATCTCTTATTATTGGTGGAAGTATATTTAACTGTGTTTTCTTTTTTGTATCAGTTCCTTTCTCATCTCCGGATTTACCCTGTTTATCCTGTTGTGAATTTATGGACGATACTAAGACTATTAATACGAATAAAAAAATGTAAAATTTTTTCATGGTTTCCCCATTTCTTAATTTAATTAACAGTTCTTAATTTAAGTTCTGTTGTTCCTATTTTTATTATATCACCATCATTAAGTTCAGTTTCTTCTATCTCTACGCCATTAACATAAGTTCCATTAGTAGAAAGTTCATCTTTTATTTTAAATTTTCCTGACCTATAAAGTATCATACAGTGTGGTGAGGAAACAGCAGGGTCAGGAATAATAATATCTCCCTGGCCTGAACCGGTTACTAAATTTCTTCCCTCATATAATTTGTAATCAATACCCTCAGGACGAATCGAAAAACTTACAAGCCAACCAACAATTTTACGAGATTGCATAATTCTTTCCTGACCTAATTCATTATCTTGTGCACCAACTATTACAGTCTTCTTACCCGATGAACCCGATTCAGAAGATTGGTCAATTACTGTTTTATCTGAAAAATCATTGAATGAGTCTAAATTAGGAACAGTCGGGCTTGAATGAAAAGTTGACCCAATCTTTTCAGCGAGTTCTGGTGAAGGGCATATTGGACATTTATCATAAATTGAATCATAAATATGACCATTAGGACAAATCTTAGTTCCCGCGCTTAAAGAAAAGCCGCAGTAGATACAAAATTTAGAACCTTCAGGATTTGCATTATTACATTTAGGACAAATCATAAATCTAATATTTAATTTTAAAAAACCCTATTTTTATTTTATATTATAATAATACAAAATATAAATTTTTTTTTAAAAAACAATACTTTTTTTTACACGTAAAATACCATATTAGCACATCTGTCCAAAACGTTGAAGAAGGGAAAGAAAGGACAGAGAAATAAAAAGAGGAGGAATATTGCACGATAAATCATAAATAATTAAATTGGAGCAATAAAAACATCCAAACATTATGATAAATACAACGTTATTTTCTCAAATTATTAACAGACTTCCACGCAATAGTTTTAAAACAATAGTTGACCGTTTTTCAGGAGATAAGCACAACAAAGGAATAAATAGCTGGACAC
>Ga0272448_1003225_pt1 | contig 19609 bp, 23 predicted proteins | sample YNPCB0191_FD_202220 | JGI IMG/M metagenome (GOLD analysis project Ga0272448, IMG submission 202220) | Hot spring sediment microbial communities from Yellowstone National Park, WY, United States - YNP-CB-019-1 | ecosystem: Environmental > Aquatic > Thermal springs > Hot (42-90C) > Sediment... | reverse complement strand
TCTTCCCACATCTGGAGCACCTTTTTGTAGAGTTTTTGGGGTTGAGGAGCATGACCTTAGATTTGTAGCTCATGAATGTTATGATTGTTCTCCAATCGCTCTTAGAAATGTTCCTATTATGCTCCTTTGAGCTGCCAAGCATTCTGTTCTTTCTTAAGTCTTCAAACCCGTGAACGTAGCCCTCGAACTCCCCTGCTATGGAGGTTGTCAGCTTATGAATAAAGTCTTTAGACCTGTTCCTCCCCTCCTATCGTACTTTTCAATCCACCTAATTTCAGCCCATATCTCATCAACAGCCTTTTGAAGCAAACTTCTATATGCTTCAAGAAAAACGTTAACATCATATCTATGCCTTATATCGTATGCCCTAACCTGATAATAGCCTCTTGACACCTTCAACAACCTCTACTTACTTTAGCTTATAACCATTTAAACCTATCTATTTTAAAAACTGTTGCCACGGTGCTTATATTTAAATTGTTTTTTAACATAGGTAAAGTGGTTAAAAAGCAGTATCTAATGTTATGTGTATAATAGCGTATAATATTTAATTTAATTTTATAAAATTGAATTTTTCTACTATGTTAGTGTGCGGGGGTTGCCAAGCCAGGTCAAAGGCGCAGGGCTCAGAACCCTGTCCCGTAGGGGTTCGTGGGTTCAAATCCCACCCCCCGCACCAGTTTATCAATAGTGGTCAAGACAATACTAAAGTAGTCGGAGAATAGAGAATTTTTATAAGGATGCCGAGAGCGGGCTTTTCGCCTGAGGTTTCGAACCCGCGGCCTCTGGATTATGAGTCCAGCGCTCTAACCAGGCTGAGCTTTCGAGCAAAATGTATCTCGGCACGCTCTCGGCATCAACCTTAGATTTAATAAGGGGTATATATGGTTATCTTTTGATGATGAAATGGGGGAGGGGTCGTCAGCTAGCCTGGTCTAGGCTGCACGGTTCGGGCCCGTGAAAGCATGGGTTCAAATCCCATCGACCCCACCACTTAATCTTATTCATTGCATAGAATAGCATGGAAATTAAAGTGAATCTTCTACTTCTCTATACCAGGGTTTTTTTGTCCCAAGTTGGCTTCTTTTTATCCAATCTTTCGACTTGGGCTCTTTATCTATTATTGTTAGAAGTGTATCAATTCTGTTGATAATTTTTGAATATGCGTCTTCTTGAAGTTCCTTTGACTCATAAAGTTCTTTTACAACATATTTTAATGCATTTAAGTTATTTGTTGCATCATACCAGAAACCCCAATCTTGGGCAAGAATTTTGGCTATGTAGGAACCATCGATAGACAGGGGGTCAGGATTTATGTCTTTTACTAGAAAAAGGGCTGCGAGGTCAATTAAGTCTTTTCTGTTTATTTTATGGATTTGAAGTTTCTCGAGAACTATATCGGTAGGAGTTATTGCGGGATATGCGAGTTCTAGCCGACCTTTACCTGGTTTATCTCCAAAGTATACATCATGACTAAACTCTAATTTGTTCAGGAAGACATCGACAGTAAAGTATCCTTTTGGATGATAGAATATTAGTCTACGGTCACCAAATATACGGTTGACAATTCTATCTGGTTGGTATTGGAGTTCGTTAAAAAACTTTTCAATTGAACCTCTTTGCTTTCCATATCCGATAAGGTCTAAATCTGTGAACACGTGCTCTGAGTTTCCAAATCTTTTTCTATGCAGTGAGAGAGCGTTTGGTTCATTGGAAACATAGAGATGAACAGCTAATGAGCCTAATATTCTTAGAATAATATCCTTCTCTTTTGCTTTTGAGACAATCTTTAATGCCTCGCTTATAAATTCTTCTTCGCTTAACCCAATAAAATGCGCACTAGCCACAATTTACCCCTCAATCTTCCAATAGTTTTTTATCCCCTCAGAATCGTATTCTATGAAAAATCCTCTTAAAATGCCTTCAGTATACTCGCTACCAGGATTAAGTACAATAGAATTTCCTATTTTATCACTTGCATAACTTTCGTGAATGTGACCATGTAGTCCAAGAGCCGGTTGATATTTTTCAATTAACTTTCTTATTGAAGTACTTCCTACATGGATCATTGAAGGTTTACCACCTACATAAACAATTTTCATATTTTTGTCCAATTTTGGAGCGAGATCAAGGTTTGTATTAAATGGTGGGCAGTGGAAATTAAAGATGGCCTTTGAATAATCTTTTACGTTAGACCTTTTTATTTTTTCTTCAACAATTTTATACAATTTATCCTCTTCTGCTTCACGTGGTGTACGCCAAGGTGTAGGATTGACAAATTCATGGGATACTAGCTCATAGTTATGGGGCAATGTTATTGTTTTATCAAGCGGATAAAGAATACTTCGATCTTCATAACTTTTTATAGTTTCATCAATGTACTGTTCGTCGTCATTACCTGGCATAACAATTGTTATCACATTTTTGGTGTCAACTTTTTCTAGTAGTAAGTCCAGCCATTTTCTTAGACGATCAATCATAGCATTTCTAAATAGCAAATCCATTTTTTTCGGATCTTTTGATATTTCATTTGCTTCTTCCTTTGTCATAATAGCATAGTAGTACGCCATATTTTCAATGGTATCTTGAATCTTTTTTAACTCATCTTCATTTTTTGCCGTGTACTTTTTATTAAGAATTATTGCTTCATATTCATTATTTTTTCTAAAAATAGGTACCACAGCTTTACCCGTTAAGTCTCCAGCTAGAATAAGAACATCTACTTTATACATATTTACTACATTTATCCACTTACGCCATACAGGCGTACTTCCATGAACATCAACGGCAAAAAATATTTTAGTCAAGGCCGCCACCTTACATTCATATGAGCCATATATAAAAATAAAATATGGGGGGGCTATGCTGGTGGAATTTCAGTATATATTGTTTTAACGTCGATACCACGTTTAACGTTCTTAATTAGGTAACCAGTGAATATTGCAACACCAAGAGCCATCCAGAATGTTTGCATGACCAGGTCTCTTTCTGGATTTAACCATGTTCCTGCTACAATTAGGAAGTAGAAGTTTGAGCCGAATGCAATTATTCCGAAAAGACTTAGAAGAGGAACACCGAGTATAGAGTATTTTGCTGATGATTTTTCATAAATGTCGGATCTTATAAATGGCAATACTGTAGCAGATAAGCCTGCAATCATTACAGCAAATTGGTATAGCATAGTTGTATCCACTGAGGCCAACCATTCTCCGCTCAATATGTTAAGTACAACACCAAGCAAGCCGCCGACCATCGTCAGTACTATTGCCCAATGTGGACTATTGAATGTACTGTTAACCCTGGAGAAAATTTCAGGGAAGAATCTGTCAAAGGACCAAGCAAAAATCATCCTACTACTTACTAGGAAGAAAGCAGGAATGTCTTTTAGTAATACGATTCCAACTAATACGCCATTTAACACTTGAAGCCAAGCGAGTTCGGAAGGTAAAAGTGTTACAGTATATGTGGTTACTACACCAGCTGGAAGTAAGTGAGTTTCAGGCACACCTAGGAGAGCTGCAACATTTTTTGAGCCCCAATTGTTCATTAGGAATTGATAGAGAGCAATAAAGTAGACTCTATCTTTGGGCACATTCATTTGCTCTAGAATCTTAGTGGCACCAGTCTTATCTAAGACCTCAGGGGGGACACGCCATGCATTATATACTAGGGCGGGAAGCCCAATATAGTAGAGCATGATAACGATTGTCCCAAGAACTTGTGAAATGAATAACGTTTTTGATGGAGACTTTATTTCCCCACCGACGTAGACGGCTGAAGTGATGCCGATATAAGCCCATATTGCACCAATTCCAGCACGCATTGTATCCGTCCAACTAAATTGGGAAACTGGGAAAGGCAATCCCTTATATTGCGAAGAAAGCTCAAAGGATTTTTGCACAATTTTTTCGTATGCACCAGCACCAAATACTCTATCCCATCCTGCTACAGAGGCCCCGGCGGCAAGACCGAAACCGCCTAAAATAATGAGGTTTGTGAGCACACCTATGATAGCAAGAGTACCAAGTATGTTCACCACCCAACTATATACACGCATACCGAAGAGTGCAAGCAAAGCAAAACCAAAAACAAACAGAGATCCTACGATCCAGTGACCTTCTGTTGTGGAAAGCCATTGCGCAAAGCCTGTTAATCCAGGATTATTAAGTACAACGCCGGAGATTGTTAATGCACCTGCAAAGAAGTCTATAGAATACCATGCGATAATACCGTAACTTAGCACTTCAGTAAACCAGAATCCCCATGAAGCTACGAAGCCAAGTATTGGACTTAACCCTCTTGTTATAAATATATAGTCACCACCGGTTCTGGGCATCATTGATCCCAGCATGGTGTATATTAGGGCAGTTGGTAATCCCGCTAATAGACCAGTAACTAGGAAGGAGTATGGAATATAGGCACCAGGACTGGTGTAAGCTGCTTGTACAGCCAGCTTATGTATACCGCCACCAACTGTATGGCTGAATACAATCATGAAAGCAGTGAATGGACCTATTGTTCTAACTAAACCAGAAGCCCTCCTGACAAAGAGAGTTGGTGCTTCTTGCGACATGAGGCAAAGCTTACACTTTCTTTATATTTAAACATTACGTTATTAATTTTATAAAAATTTTGATTTTTAATTAAAAAGACAACAAATTATTTAATCTTAATTACTAAATATATTAATTGAATGCAACTTGCAAATACTTATTAATCCTTGATAGTAAAACGAAGCAAAACATGGAAAACATTAGAATAGATAGGAACACATTAAATAGTTTACTATTCTTAGCTGAAGCTTTTGATGGATATACTACCGGAAGAAATGTTGATTTAAAAAAAGTTAGGACTAAGATTGAAGAAGCCAGGGATATAATTAAACATGAAATTGATAAAACTGAACAAAGAAGAATATTTGAGATTGCTGATTACATAATAAACTTACCGGCCAAAGATCCTACTGCACGTTTGTATGCAAAAATTTTTTTGATAACAAAACTTTTACTTAGGATATTTATTTTCATATTCATGTTTTCAATTTTATATATTTTTTCATTTGGATATCTCGATTTAAATATACTTGTAATACTGGGATGGAGTACTGTGGCAATAATTTTCTTTAGATGGTTTTCCTTGACCAAAGTATTAGAATTTTATGAAAGGGAACTTAAGTTACATAAATCAAAAACAAAATTTTTAAAGGATATGACGCAACGGATTATATATTTCATTTCTGAGAACAAGGATAAATGGGGATTAAAAGCCAAAAATATTAGACTTCACCTTTATAATAATGACTATAAAGGGATTAAGGTGATTAAAAGACCGTCCCTTCTAAGGGAATATTATTTGGTAGAAGTGGATTAAGATGATTAAAAATGTGTTTATTGAAAAAAGCACTTTATTCGCTGGAGAGAGTTTAAAAATAAAAAATCATAGTGGTGGAATTTTAAAAACCAAATTATATGTGATTGCGATCTCTGATTTACTAAAGAGAAAAAGAGAAAAAGGGTTTCCTGAGTATGAAGTGATTTTTTCTTCAATTATAGAGAAGGAGTTATATGAAGGTGAATTTGAAATCAAATATCCTGAAACATTCCCACCCACTATTTCTACTAAACATTTCAAAACCAGATGTTCACTTGTTATTGGCAGACCGAAATTTGGGGGTAGGATACTTTATCCCAGAACAGAGATAAGGTTAAAAGTTTTACCTGTTTACAAAATAGAATTAGAAACTAACAAAGATGAAAACGAATTGTCGCTTAGAAAATTATACTATGAACCTGACAATGAAATATTTTGTAAAGTATCAAACCGGATAAAAAATGCTACCACAGGCATATTAATTAGAGAATGGATTGTCGAAGAAAATGAGGAAAGATTCGACGAATATGTGTTAGAGGAAGGCAAAATAGAAAATAATGAACTTACCATTAAATTACCTCATGACTTTACTAGAATCGAAGACCCATTTTTATTTTACCCTTACTCATTTTGTTCGATTACACCAAAAGTTAAATTCGGGATTAAAGCCTATATTTTTGTCCAAAAGGAATCAGAACTAATTAAAAAAGAAATAGCGTTGGTGCCAAGGAAACCTCAATTTAGAAAAGTAGTATCAGAAGAATAACAGTTTAAGTCCCACTTAAGAGAACACCTTCCATAGATATTATTTTTGTGGATAGTATGTCTTTCATGCATCGATTCAGTAAAGGAGAATTTTTACCAATAAAATTGTAAGAAAGAACATAATTCGATGGCAGATACAGTTCATGATTAAATGTGGGCATGATTATAAGATTATATTGCTTCATTAAATTTGAATAAATTTGTTTTAGATATAATTTGATAATAACCCAAACCCTCTGGCCATTTAAGGGCGAATTTTCTTTAGAATATAAGGGATGAATGTGCCCCATAATAATGGTATTTGATTTTTTAATATCAGGATCTGGTAAGGTATGGCCGTGCATTAGATAGAAATTGTTTAAAAGTAAGCCTTTCTTTATTATTTGAACGTTACTTGGCAAAAAATTTTGGACATAGGTGTCATGATTCCCTAAAATAAGATATATTTTTTTAAAGTACGGGTTAATTTGACTAAAAAATAGTGAGAGCGATCTTTGCTCATTTAAGGTAATTCGACCAATTGTATGCTTTAAATCACCCAAGATTATCAAATTTTTAGATTTTGTTTTTTCGCATAAATCTTTTATTTTCTCTGAAAAAAGGATTGAAATACGTCTACTGTCGATTTTCATGATATTAGAGGGAGAATAGCCAATGTGCAAGTCGCTAATGCACAAAAAGTGTTCTTTTCCAATTCCTATTTTTATTGCAGCATCTTTATAAAAAAGGATTGTCTTTGTCTCCAACAATTGAGCAATTTGCACACACTTTATATTTAAGTATATTCTAAGTGAATAAAGAAATTGAATGAAAATGGAAGAAAGATTAAGGATCAAGTTAATTGTGGATAGGAATGCTGTCAAAAGACATATTTTCCTGCCTAGCAATATCGAAGTATGGACAGTCGTAGGAGATGAATGCGACTATTTGGTTAACGAAAACCCCCTTTTTTGCACATGCAAGGATTTTTACTATTTATGTCTTATCAAAAAAAGAAAAAGGATGTGTTATCATTTAAAGGCACTTTCACTTGCTAAAAGGAAAGGAAAATATACAACATATTACTTTAATGATGAAGAACTTAATCTTTTTATTAAATCAATTTTATGTAGCTTAAAGTAAAAGTTTTAAACATATTTTATTAAGATTTAGCGAGCTCCGGTAGCTCAGCTGGCAGAGCGATAGCCTTGTAAGCTATAGGTCGCGGGTTCAAAGCCCGCCCGGAGCTTTATACTATAAGTATAAAAGCAGATAAAAAGGTCAAAATATTAACTACTTTCAAACCTAGCTACGCTGGAAAACTTTAAGAAGAAGGTGAACGCCCCCTACTGTGAGTTGAGGATCATAGCTGTAGGCTCGAGGGTGTTTGTTACAGGGCTACGCTTAGCTGGCATCGAGGGGGTAATTGTCGATAGTAGCAAAGAAGCGCTCGACATAGTCAACAAGCTCTTAAAAGATAAGGAGGTAGGTTTAGTTTTACTCAGCGACGACATATCCAAGAGCATAAGAAGTAAGCTGAACGAAATCCGCTCAAAGCACTCAACACCACTAATATATGAGGTACCAGCACCGGGGAGTAAGAAGGAGAAGTTTGAGTACCGAGATATGCTTAAGCATATACTTGGGGTATAGGTTGGTGGTGAGCGATGAGTGCAGCTGAAAATATAGTGGATAGGGTGGTTAACGAAGCCTTTAAGAGTTTCACAGAAGAGCTTGAAAAATCAGCCACTCAAGCAGCAGAAACCCTTCAAGTATACGAAAAACAGACCCTAACGGAGGTTACAAAGATCTTTGAATCTGCGGCAAGGCAAGAAGATATGTTAAAGAGGGAGATTTTGGATTCAGCCGAACTCGCAGCGAGAAACGAGCAGCTTTGCTTAGTAGAGGAGAGTGTTGCTAAGATATTTGACGAAGCGCTCAATAGGCTCTCAGCTTTAAGCGGTGATAGAGCTGAGAAGGCTCTTAAGCAGCTCATCAGCGAGACACTCGATGTGATAGAGGGGAATGTAACCCTCTTCTGCAGGAAAGAGGATAGCGAACTCGTCAAGGAGATCGCTCAAGAGTTCAGTAGGAGCACAAAGCGTACCATTACTGTTAGCAAAAACTATATTTTGTGTAAAGGTGGTATTCAAGCGGCTTCAGAGGACGGTAGTGTGATATATGATAACACTTATGAAGCCAGGTTGGGTAGGATAAGGCAGCTACTAAGGAAAGAGGTTGTTAAGATCTTAACAGCGGGTGAGTAGGGTGAGTAGAGCAGCAAAAGGTAAGATAATTTGGATAAGCGGACCAGTGGTTAAAGCAGAAGGTATGGCTGAAGCCCAGATGTATGAAAACGTGGAGGTTGGGGAAGATAGGCTCATAGGCGAGGTCGTCCGAATCACAGGTGACGTAGCCTTCATACAGGTGTATGAGTCGACGAGCGGATTAAGACCAGGAGAACCCGTGTACCGAACAGGTCAGCCTCTCTCGGTAACGTTAGGTCCGGGTATGATAGGCACGACCTACGATGGCCTACAGAGGCCTTTGAGCGAGATCGCTAAGCTTAAAGGAGCATTCATAGGTAGGGGTGTGACCGCACCACCTATACCTCTTGATAAGAAGTGGAGGTTTATACCGAGGGTGAAGAAGGGCGATGAAGTAGAAGCGGGTAGCATACTGGGCATGGTTCAAGAGACACCACTAATCGAGCACCACATTCTAGTCCCACCGTATCATAAAGGAGGAAAGGTAGTTGACATAGTTTCTGAGGGAGACTACACAATAGAGGATGAAGTCGCGGTTATCGAGGAGGACGGTAAGAAGATCGGTTTAAAGATGGCCCACCGATGGCCAGTGAGACAATCCAGACCGTACCAAGTCAAGCTAGATCCAGAAATCCCCCTACTGACTGGGCAGAGAGTCTTAGACACCTTTTTTCCCATAGCAAAGGGCGGTACGGGAGCGATCCCAGGAGGCTTCGGTACTGGTAAGACCATGACTCTACAACAAATCGCGGCTTGGGCTGATGCAAGAGTAGTCTTCTACATCGGCTGCGGCGAAAGAGGTAATGAGATGGCGGAGGTTCTCATAATGTTCCCAAAGTTGAAAGACCCCGCTTCAGGCAGACCCCTGATGGAGCGTACGGTCTTGGTCGCTAACGTAAGTAACATGCCTGTAGCGGCGAGAGAGGCATCAATCTACACAGGCGCGACGATGGCAGAATATTATCGAGACATGGGGTATGATGTGGTGCTCGTCGCAGACTCTACAAGTAGGTGGGCTGAAGCTCTTAGAGAGATAAGTGGTAGGCTTGAGGAGATGCCCGCTGAAGAAGGCTACCCACCATACCTAGCTTCAAGGTTGGCTGAGTTCTATGAGAGAGCTGGCAGAGTCAAGACATTGGGGGAACCCGAGCGCATCGGCAGCATGACACTCATAGGTGCGGTTTCGCCTCCCGGAGCAGACTTCACTGAACCAGTTACGACACACACCCTCAGATTCATAAGGACCTTTTGGGCGCTCGACACCGGATTAGCGTATTCGAGGCACTACCCGGCTATAAACTGGATGACAAGCTACTCCGGCTACCTAGATCAGATATCAAAGTGGTGGTCGAGTAAGGTTGATAAGAATTGGGCGAAGGTGAGGGCTGACGCCTACGAAATACTGCAAAGAGAGGATGCGTTAAGAGAGATCGTTAGGCTACTAGGTCCAGAGGCTCTGCCAGATGAAGAGAAGCTGGTTTTGGAGGTGGCTAGGATGATTAAGATAGGCTACTTGCAGCAAAGTGCATATGATGAAGTAGACACCTATTGCAGCCCAAAGAAGCAGTTCCTACTCCTGAAGCTACTCGTGGAATTCTATCAAGAGGCTCTGAAGGCGCTTAGGGCTGGTGTAGGTCTCGACACCATAAGGGCTATGTCTATCATACCAAAGCTTCTGAGGGCGAAGTTCGAGATAAGAAACGAGGAGGTCGAAAAGCTCGAAACGCTAAGAGAAGAAATGTTAAGTGAGTTCCAGAAGATCGGCGCTATGGAGGTGAAGACAGTCGTCTAAGGTTGTGGGTGGGGTGGAGTACACAAAGGTAGCAGAAATCAGAGGCCCTCTCTTAATTATGGAGGGCGTAACAAGGGCAGCATACGATGAACTAGTAGAGATAGAGACCCCGTCTGGTGAAAAGAGGCTCGGCAAGGTCTTAGAGGTGGGCGAGGGGAAGGCGGTAATCCAAGTCTTCGAGGGTACACGAGGCCTATCTGTCGTCGGCACTAAAGCACGCTTCCTTGGTAAGACGATGGAGATACCGGTTTCAAGCGAGCTCTTAGGTAGGGTTTTCGACGGATTAGGCAGACCTATTGACAGCCTTCCAGAGCCTGTCGGCGAGGACTTTAGAGATGTCAACGGCTCGCCGATAAACCCCGCGCAGAGAGACCATCCAACAGACTTCATACAGACTGGCGTCTCAGTAATAGATGGTATGCTCTCACTCATAAGGGGGCAGAAGCTACCCATATTCTCAGGCGCAGGTATGCCTCACAATATGATGGCAGCCCAGATAGCTAGGCAGGCTACAGTATACGGTGAGGACTTCGCAGTCGTCTTCGCAGCAATAGGCGTGCAGCACCATGAAGCGATCTTCTTCCGCAGATCTCTAGAAGAGAGTAGGGCGATGAAGAGGGGCTGCCTCTTCCTCAACTTGGCTGATGACCCTGCCATTGAGCGCATTATAACCCCTCGTGTAGCTTTGACAGCAGCAGAGTACTTTGCCTTCGACTTAGGTATGCACGTGCTCGTTATATTAACCGACATGACCAACTACGCCGAAGCCCTTAGAGAGATTAGTGCCGCTAGAGAAGAGGTTCCTGGTCGTAAGGGTTACCCAGGTTACCTCTACACCGACCTTGCAAGCAACTATGAGCGGGCGGGGAGGATAAAGGGTAGAAAGGGTAGCATAACTCAGATGCCCATCTTAACCATGCCGAGCGACGACATCACACACCCCATCGCAGACCTAACAGGCTACATCACCGAGGGGCAGATCGTGCTCTCACGTGACCTATTCAGAAAAGGCATCTACCCACCGGTGGGTGTGCTGATGAGCTTAAGTAGGCTTATGAAGGACGGTGTGGGCAAAGGGAAGACAAGAGAAGACCACATGGAGGTAAGTAACCAGCTCTACGACGCCTATGCGAGGGTGCAGGAGCTACATGCTCTCGTTGAAATCGTTGGTCGAAGCAGCTTAACAAGCATGGACCTAAAGTACCTACACTTTGGAGACGTCTTCGAGCAGAAGTTCCTCTCGCAAGGTTATGATGAAAACCGAACCATAGACGAAACACTCAAGCTTGCTTGGGATGTCCTTTCAACACTACCCGAAGGCGAGTTGACGAAAATAAGATCTGAATACGTGAGGATGTATTACGGGAAGAGCGAAAGCGGAGCATAGAGGACCTTGTCCGTAAGCTTCGGTAGAAAGTTCCTACCTACAAAGATCGAGCTCATACGCATAAGGAGGAGCCTCAGCGTAGCAAGAGCTGTCTACAAGATCTTGGAGGATAAACGTGAGGTGCTTTTAAGGCGTCTAGATGAGCTGATAGAGCAGGCTGGGAAGATCCGTGAAGACCTATGGGTCCCTCTCTCAGAAACCTATAGAGCACTCTTCGACTCATACCTCAAACTAGGCCCGCTTACGGTAGAGTCGGTAGCGGCAACCACACCAAAAGGTGTGGAGCTCTCATTAAAGACGCAAAGAATAATAAATGTGACTGTACCGTCTATTCAGCTCAAAGATAGGCCGCTAGCCCTCAGCTACGGTTTCGCTGACACCAGCTCAACGTTAGATGCAGCTTCGCTCGCCATGCGTCAAGTGCTTCCAGCGATCTTGAAGGCTGCTGAAATAGAGAACTCTATCTTTAGGTTGGCTAGCGAGCTTGAGAAAACTCAGAGGCTTTTGAACGCTCTTGAGTACATAATAATCCCACAGTATGAGGAGGCTGTTAAGACCATCTCATCGACTTTAGAGGAGCATGAAAGGGAGGAGTTTGTAAGACTCAAAAAGATTAAAAGGGTGCTTGAGTGGAGAAAGGCGGGTGTTTAAATGAGTGAAGTGGTTAAGAAAAAGTTTGAGCAGGCGCAAAGTAGAGTTAAGCAGCAACATCTAGAGCTTCATAATGAATTAAAAGAGAAGATTGAAACCATAAGAAGAAAGACAATGGAAGAGATCAGAAAAGTAGTAGGATAAGCTACAAATAATACCAATACTTTAATCACTATCTATTCACCACACCTTAAATTAAGGAAGGTTAGCGTGAAGAACTTGAATTCCCAATTTCATAAGAAATAGAGGCAAAAAGTTAAAATAACCGTTTAGAGACCCAAAAGATGGTTTGAGACCACAAACACTTCCTTGGATATTATATGCTTTGCTCATCATGCTCTCCCTCATACTCACACCATTTGCAGCAGCCGCCGAGGCACAACCAGCAACTGAAGCACAATCAACAGCCTTACAGCCTTCAATATTCAAGTTTCTTTCAGCTACTATAGCCTTCGCAGTAGCAGCGATCGCAGCAGGATGGGCGGTAAGTAAGGCTGGAGCCGCCGGCTTAGCTGGCAGCGCAGAGAGGCCAGAGATAAGGACTACTGCTATAATCATCGCAGCGCTTGGTGAAGCGATAGCCATCTACGGCATAGTAATCGCTATACTCATACTAGGTCAGCCTACGTAGAGAAAAGGGGTCCAGAAGGCCGGATCCCTTCTCATTTTTTTTCTTTTGCTGCTGGTGTGGTAGCTACACGCTTCGCTATAAAGTAGGATAGTATGAGTGAGGCTGCAAAGCCTATGCCTGAGAACAGGAGGGGAAATAGTATTGATGTTGACTTGTAGATGTTTGCTACGTAGAATCCTGCGAAGACCCCTGCTAAGACCAAACCCGCTATGAGTATGGGTAGGGTAAGCAGTGTCAAGAGCACTCTGCGTCTAAGCCCCTTAGCTTTCTCCAACCTAAACACCTATGTTAAGACGAGTTCATCGACATCAAAGAACCTTGAGAAATATTTACACATCAGCCTAGAAGGCTTGGATCTTACATTAAACTCGACAAGAAAACCTACAGTTTTAACCGTGGGATGAGCTGTCGGTAGGCTTAAATATATCTGCCCTAAAATTTTATGTTGAGCAGCTTGCTCGCGAATGTGGTCCGGATGTCCGAAGGCTCGAATAAGGCTCTGGACCGAATTGAGTGAAGGGGGTTCGAGCGTAGGGGTTGAATCCTCGTATGGGGGCAATGAAATATGAGCTGCCTCAGTTGAGGCAGCGTTAACTGGGTGGTGGCACACCCATTGCAGACAGCCCCCAAGCAGTGATGGGGTGAACGCTAACACGAGTGTGCCCCGGAGCGTTGAAGAGGCTGTGTGCAAGAATCTCCCGGCCTCAGCCGTGGAGAGTGTCAAAGGTGTTATCGGCTCGTTACTGTTCGCAATGCAAGCGGGGTTTGGGCACTTGAAGATGTTAACGAAAGCATCAGGTAGCTCCACTTTCCTCTTGTCGATCACCTTATAATCTCTTATCAGATTTATTGTTACGCAAGGCGAGATTAAAGCTATTCTGTTAGCCTCACTCTGTGTTAAAAAGCGGTCAGCGATCTTCACGATATCTTTCTTCCCAAGCCTCCTACTCGGCACGTTCATGGCCACAGTAACCAGATTCGTACACCCTTCTTTTATGCCAAGAGCTACTAGAAACCTTAAAGCGCTGCCTGGTTCACAGTGATCTATTACTGTGCCATCTTTTATCCTTCCTACTGTAAGCTGCTCCTCAGACAACCCTACTCTACATTATTTAAGGTGTCATATTTAATAACCTTTATGCAGATATACAGGTCGATGTTGTTAAGATAAGTTGACTGTTTGGTCTAGGGTTCTTGTTTCTATGTTTTATGGGTTTTACGGTCTGTTTTGGTTTATGTCAGCGCTTCAGATGATGTTGGATTGGGTGCGGGGGAGTGGGGTCTTTCAGGGGAATAGGGTGCCTTTGGAGGTGAAGGTTCTCTCCGGCATGCTCTGCTTCTAGGTCTATCGTATAGGAGGGCTTCTAGGCTTATAGCTGTCCTATGTTGCTGTGCGTGATGCGTTTATAGCGTTGAGGAGGGCTCTACCTAAGCCTGAGAGGAGGGTTAGGAGGCTTATAGCTGTCGATGAGACTAAGGCTAAGCTCGGCGGTGAGCATGTATTCATATGGGCAGCTAGGGATGTGGACACGAAGGAGGTTCTAGCGTTCAGGGCAAGCTTCACAAGATCATCACTAGACGCTGAAATATTCTTGAAGCAGGTGCTCGAATGCTGTGAGAATAAGCCACTATTCCTCGTAGACAAGGGACCCTGGTACAGGGATGCGTTCGAAAGGCTAGGGCCAGAGTATAGGCATGAAACCCCGGAGGGGAAGTGAAACCTTCAAGATGAGGAACAGGATAGAGAGGTGGTTTGGTATACTAAAGGCGAAGCTCAAAACATTCTACAACAACTTCCCTACCGCTCAACCCTAGATTCGATGGCAAAGTTCCTAGAATCGTTCATAGCCATCTACAACTGGATGCTCCTCAAAGGCTTATCTTAACAACATCTACAGGTCAGCCAAAAGACATAAAATAAGTGCTTTAGCATACTTTGATGTCGGTGAATAAAAGTGGGTGTAGCACCACTCACAAAAGTTACACTTCTGTTGCCTAGGAGCGAGCTTAACAACTGCCTTGTAAACCTATTTGAATTCGAGTGGTTCCACCCTGAGCAGCCCGAATCATCGGCTGCCGACCCCTTCTTGAGCGAGCTAAATGGCAGAGCCTTTAAGCTCTTCGCGAATCTGGACGAGCTCGTTAAGAAGCTTGGTATACCTCTTGAGCCGAGCGTGCTGGAGGTTATTGGAAAGGGGTATAGAGTAGAGCAAGATGTTAAGAGCGCTAAAGATTGGGCTGATCTTATCCAAAGACTGGAGGCTGAAGCTGCACCATTCATAGACACAATTACCTCTCTGCTCGAAGATACTACGCAGCTGCGTAAGAGGATATCCGATTATGAGGCTCTTAAGGCTGCTCTATACACGATTCAGCATTTCTCAATGGATTTGGATGCGCTCCCAAGATTCAGAAGGTTCTATATCGTGTTTACGGTAGCTGCTGTAAAGGATGCTACCGGGATTAAGCGGAGCCTACCCGAAGCCCTTATTATCGAATATCCTCTAACTAAGAATGACTGCGCATTATTAGTTGTTGGTGCGAGGTCCGATGCCGATAAGATCGATAAGGTGCTTCGCAACTTCGAAGTCAAACCCTTCCTGATACCCCAAGACCTACCCCAAAACCCAGCAGCAGCCTATCAAGTAGTTGTTAAGAGGCTTGAGGAGGCTGAACGCCTGCTAGCGGAGTATGAAGCCAAGTTAGAGGAGATGAAAGTTAAATTGAGCACAAAGCTACTTTCGCTGAGAGAGGGGGCGCAGGTCGCTTATACGACGATCTCTAGGCTTAGGAAAGCGGGTGATCTGAAGAGGTTCGCTGTTATAGAGGGCTACATACCACAAGAGAAAGTCGGCGAGTTTAAGCAGAGGTATTCATCCTACCTAGTCTTCTTTGAGGAGGCAAAGCATCCTAACCAGCCCACCCTTTTGGTCAATAAGAGGGCGATAAAACCATTTGAGAACATAACACTAACACAAGGCGCTCCGAGGAGCAGTGAAATCGATCCGACACCCATAATCGCATTTACCTTCCCGATTTTCTACGGCATCATGTTTGGCGACTTCGGTCAAGGGCTGGTTCTCCTAATCTTCGGCCTAGTACTCAGATTGAGAGGGAGCCCCTCGTTAAGGCATTGGGGTGAGATAATAATGGCTGCGGGCGCCTGCGCTACTGTAGTTGGAGCCTTCGTCGGTGAATGCTTCGGCTTAGAGTTAAACTCTCTACCAGCTATCGGAGACTACTTTAAACACATACATCTCTTCCACCTCGTTGAGCACCAGGGCTTTAACATAGAGTCTGTAAGCACAATACTTATCGTCGCCATACTAATAGGAACCATCCACATATTCATAGGGCTTGTACTCGACGTGCTCAAAGGTCTTAAGGAGGAAAATAAGATCGAGCTCTACACACTTAAGATCCCCTCGCTTCTACTCTACGTTTTCGGCGTAGGCTTCAGCCTATCCTTTATAGCCTCAGGATACAGCTTCTCAGAAGTCCTCACCAGCAATAACCAGGTCCCAATTATCTCGGATCTGGTAGGCTCACCCGTAACCGCAAGCTCCCTTTCAACAATAACGTTGCCAGTCTGCTTAGCGGCTGCTGCTTGGATAATAATCGGTAAATCGCTAGAGGGCATGTTAGCAAAAGGTCACGGTGAAAGAGAAAACCCCTTCATGGGCATTATCTTCGGTATAGTCGAGTTCCTACTTAGGTTGGTTGAGTTCCTAGCCAACACCATCAGCTACGCCCGACTTGGCATCCTCCTTTTGGTTCACACTGCGCTGATGTTCGCGGTAACCATGACTTTATGCAGCGGGTTAATAGGGCTGCCCATCTGGACCATAGGTAACTTGGGTGTTATAACTTTAGAGGGGTTAATCGTCTACATCCAGGATATAAGGCTTCATCTCTACGAGTGGTTCACAAAGTTCTACGAAGGCACAGGTCGGCTCTTCTCTAAGATCGCACCAGAGACGACATACGTTAAGATAAAGTGGGAACCTAAGGTAGGAGGATCATCTTCAACATAATCTCTTTAGCTGGAAGCTCCTGCTCCACACCGAAGGCTAGGGCGGAAAGGTTTCTAACCTCAGCCTCCTTTAGCTTAATCAGAGCCAACACCACGCCTAGACCTGATATCTGCCAAGGAAATGCCTTAATAGCCTGTTTATAGCTGTAGATTTCGAATTCGGATTCAAGCCTGCGGACCGCCTCTTCCCCTACTACGCCAGCTGGTATGAGTTTGCCGTAAGGTGTCTCAGCAAGCCTCTTTAGGGCTTCGTTGAGGTTTGGTGCACCTATCATGGCTTCTAGCTTCTTTTGAGGTATGTTAAATGCCGCATCGACTACAAGTTCTCTTGTTTGTGGGGTGTTGAGACCCCAGATCTTGGCCCTCAGTATGCTCAAAATATTGTATCCATCGATATCTATTGAGATAAAGGGTCTTACTTTCTCCTGTTCCTTTATAGGGCGGCGTTTCAAATATATGGTTCTCTTCGTCAGTTTGTTGTATTCGTTAAGTATGAGTGTGTAGAAGGCTTTGTCTAGGTAGGTGTCGAAGACCCTTAGATCACCTTTTTCACGGTAGAGTTCAGCCGCTTTAAAGATTTCTTGAGAGAACTCGGTGCTAGCTAGAGCCTGCACCAAGCCAGCCAAATCTGGTGCTGAAAGCGCTCCAACAACCAGATCTCTTCTGGCGACCAATTCTTCAGCGTAGAGGTTGACCTTTGAGGCTATCTCTTCATAGCTTAGACCGAGAGCCTTACCTTTCGCTATTGTCTTGAGGTTTCGTACTATGTGCTTGATGTAGTAGGCTGTTAAGAAGGATGGTCTGGGCGACACTTTGATAAGTGAGTAATGTGTTAGTGCTAGGTGCTCTCTAAAAGCCATCTCCAGCTTATCTGAGGTATAAGGTCTAGTAAGTTTAGAAACAACTTCATTATATGGTGTTCCCTTAAGCCTACCGACCAGATCTTCAAGATCCTTAGACTCAGCTAAGGTTTCAACCATCGCTCTCTGCAGAAGTAGACCTTTTTCTGCGAAGCACTTTGCCATCAGATATGTTTCGTCTGCGAGCACGCTTCCGACCCTCAAAGCTTCTTTTCACCAAGAATAACCTTCATAACTAAATCAACAGCCTTCTCCAAAGACTTATCTATTCTAGCTTTTAAATCGACCAACTCAGTTTTGGATTTTTGGACGATTTCTGCGGCTTCCTTCTCGGCATTAACCCTAGCCTTCTCCAACCTCTCCTGCACCAAGGCGTTCGCCTCGCTTAAGGCTTCAGTCATAGCCCTCTCCCCTTCTACAGTAGCCAAACTTAATAGGGTACGCTTTGCCTCAGCCACCCACTTCTCTACCTCATCCAACTCTTTTTCCAGCTTTTGTAAGATAGCTATGGCTTCCTGTACCCTAGATGCTACTTGTTGTGACAATCCCGACCAACTAGCTATTGCTGTGATGATATTTAATTTTATCTCTATCCCTGTGCGAGTTCGCCAAGTCTAATTGGCTGTGAATTGCTATCATATCTTAAGATAAGCACGTCACCCCTCATTCTATAATCCACTTAACCATCTTAGCGGCATCTACTTCTTCTAACAATACGATCAACTCTTCTTCACTCATCCCGTTACTCCTATTCTTCAGCTACTCAATAATCCACTTAAATAGACTGGTGTTGGAAAGCGTTCAATTTAGAATCTTCTTCCGCTGCGTCGAGTTGCCAGCAAGGTATTCTCTACCTTTCTCAGTGAGTATAAGATCCCCTGAGTCGACTTTGATGAAGCCGAGCATCCCAGCGGCCTCGATGACTGGGAGTATATCATCTAGCTCTAGCATAAGCTCGTCTGCAATCTTAGCAGCATCCACTTTACCCTCGTAATCCTCTAATATCTCGAGAAGCCCTGCTACGACACTAAGGTGGGTTCTCGGTATAGGTTTCAATCTTTTACATTAAACTCGACAAGAAAACCTACAGTTTTAACCGTGGGATGAGCTGTCGGTAGGCTTAAATATATCTGCCCTAAAATTTTATGTTGAGCAGCTTGCTCGCGAATGTGGTCCGGATGTCCGAAGGCTCGAATAAGGCTCTGGACCGAATTGAGTGAAGGGGGTTCGAGCGTAGGGGTTGAATCCTCGTATGGGGGCAATGAAATATGAGCTGCCTCAGTTGAGGCAGCGTTAACTGGGTGGTGGCACACCCATTGCAGACAGCCCCCAAGCAGTGATGGGGTGAACGCTAACACGAGTGTGCCCCGGAGCGTTGAAGAGGCTGTGTGCAAGAATCTCCCGGCCTCAGCCGTGGAGAGTGTCAAGGAACATAAATATGTTGCTTTTAGGCTATTAAGGATGTAATCTGGTCAACTAGTGCATATAGTTTATCACTCCTGGGATCACGTGGTCTAGGAAGATCTACTCTGTTGTAACCTTGCCCACAATCGCCAGCGTAGCGAGCATCGACAACCTCAGCTTCAGAAGGGACATATTCAACACCAAAAAATCCCTTTCAAACACGCACTTGTATACCTTCTCGCCAAAAATGTTGGAATATTAACCGCGGAAATTAGATAATATACAATAGAAAAAAGAAGGTGTCTTTCTACTTGAAGATGAAAGCCCGCCCGGAGCTCTACCCTTTAAAGCTAAAGCAAAAATTATATAATGGGGAAGAAAGATTTTTGGCGTGGACATTACATCCTTCTTTAATTTTTGGACTGTGATAATTTATTTACTATTTACTTTAGGACTACTAATTCTCATTT
>Ga0272448_1003223_pt1 | contig 19621 bp, 20 predicted proteins | sample YNPCB0191_FD_202220 | JGI IMG/M metagenome (GOLD analysis project Ga0272448, IMG submission 202220) | Hot spring sediment microbial communities from Yellowstone National Park, WY, United States - YNP-CB-019-1 | ecosystem: Environmental > Aquatic > Thermal springs > Hot (42-90C) > Sediment... | reverse complement strand
TGGAGCTTTTCAGTTTTAACCGCCCGGTGGAGTGGAATTCAAGTTCTAATGAATTTACTGTTTATGCACTGGTTGAAAAGGTGCTTCAGGCGGTGGGCGGTTCCCTGTCCTATAAATCCCGGAGCACTGAAATCGTTTCGCTTTATCCTTTAATCCGTGTCCACGCCGGTCAGAGTGGAGCATCGGTTTTGCGCCATCTATTGTCCCTTGTCCCCGACGTGATTTATTTCGTTGGTCTTACCGGTTATATCGTTTATCCCCAGTCCGATGATCCGCCAACTTATATGTTTAAGAATCCTTAAGGAGGTAGAAAATGAAAGATTATTATATATGGTTCTTAATAATCTTTATCCTTGTCTGTAGTTGTATTCTATGTTACCGTTATGGCTATGATGTGGGCTATAAAATGGGTTCCAGTCAGTGTCCGGTGGTATACCCCCCGCAGGAGGTAAAATGACTAATTTTTTAAATGTTAAGAATAACGCAATATCCGGCCTCGCTTCAGCTATTACATCGGGTGCTACATCGATTACTGTTATAAGTGGTGAAGGGTCAAAGTTCCCCAGTTCCAACTTTAATATCACTATTGACGATGAAATATTGAATTGTAGTTCCCGGAGCGGTGATGTCCTTACTGTTTCTCGTGCGCAGGAGGATACAACCGCATCAGCTCATGCTGTAGGTGCTATTGTTTCGCTTAACCTTACCGCTAAACAAATTACCGATTTGAATACGGCAGTCAATACTATCGAAGGCAATGTTAGTACACTTCAAAGCAATGTTAGTACACTTCAAAGCAATGTTAGTGAAATTCAGAATTCGTTTGGTAAGTCCGCCGGTATCAATCGTTCTACCGCTCAGACCGTGCCTAATAATACTGAAGTCGATGTTTCTTTTGATGTTAAGAAATGGGACTACGATAATATGGTTGACCTGACCAATTATCCTACAAGGTTGACCTGTAAAACGGCCGGTCTTTATTTGTTAACCGGTTTTCTGAGCTATAATGCCAATACTACGGGACGACGTGTTGTTGGGTGTAAGGTTAATGGTTCGATATATGCGGTTAGTGTTTCTCAGATGGCGGTTACTGATTCCGGGTTGGGTACTAATTTGGGTTGTGCCTGTCTTTACTTTCTAAATGTTAATGACTATGTAACGCTTACGGCCAAGCAGTTTTCAGGCGGTAACTTGGATTTGCTGGCCGGTTATCCTCTGTTATGCGCCGCCAGGATCGTATAGCGGTTTGAAGGTTTGATTATTTTTTACAGGCTGACTAATATATTCTGACGAAATATGGCATATTCGCTTTTTAATCCGCCGTTACAGGCTGTAGAGATAGAAATAAACTCATTTTGCAACCGGAAATGCCTGAACTGCCCCAATCATGATCATGAAAGACCTATCGCTTTTCTTGAAGACGGGCTTTATTACCGCATTATAGATGAGCTCGCGGCTCTCCATTTCAGCGGCAGGCTCACGTATAACATGTTCAATGAACCTCTGCTTGATAAAAGGCTTCCTGCTTTTATCGCCTATGCTCGTAAAATGTTGCCCTCGGTTTTTATATATCTGAATACAAACGGCGATCTGCTGGATTTAAATATGTGGCAGAATCTCCGCAGAGCCGGATTAGACTTTGCGAATGTAAGTCAATACGATGGCAGGTACAACCAGAATGTACAGAATCTGTTGGATGCTGTTGATGATGAAGAGAAAAAACACATATTCCACCGCGTTTTCGATATAGAGAAGGATGCTACCAACCTGGGGGGATCGGTGCCCGGTGTAACCAGAAGGAGCCTTCCTGTAAAAGAATTCTGTGTGCGGCCGTTTTACCAGCTATGTGTAAATTACAGGGGCAGGGTGGTGCTCTGCTGTTCGGATTATTTTGGTGCTGTTGAGATCGGCGATCTGCACAGACAATCGATTAAACAGTTATGGCGGAACTGGAAATTCGTTTATTATCGTTATAAGCTTATGAGAAAAAATAGGGCGGGTCTGCGTCTGTGCAGGGACTGCGATAATATGGACGTTGCCGTGCCGCAGTTTCCACTAAAAAATAGGGAAAATCCGGATGTTTAATTTAAAACCGCTTAATGCTTATATTTATAATCGTGCTGCCGGCCGCTATGTAATACACCCTGTTCTATCGGGTGAATATTATCTAATGGCTCCTGATGTAAACCGTGTGTTTATCGCCGGTTCCGACAAAACCGGTAACTTTTTAAGCGGTAGTGTAATCATTTCGGATGATGCCGCACTTGTCGGTGAGCGACTCGAGGCGATGCATGATGGCTCGGTTGTGTCGTCGCCGATGGCATCATCGGTAGCATCCGCTTATCTGGCTAAAGCCCGCTTTACCGGTAAAAAGGCGCGCATTACTGTCCCGCCCCATTGCGGTCTGGAGCTCTGGGATGTGGTTTCGATTGTTGATATTCCCGGGGATATTTCGGCTGATTACAGGGTAGCTTCGTACATTTTGAAATATTCTCCCGCGGAATCCCACTTTTACCACGAGATCGGGCTCTGTGCCCCGTGACGGATCACTTTTATGGTGGGGGCGTAATTAATGCTCCCTTCCTTTCGAGGGGCGGAGCGACGCGGCAGTCGCACGGCCGCTAGCGGATGCGGCCATTGGCTTGCTCCGCTGCGCTCGCAACAGCAGGGAAGATGGGGATGGCGGTCAGCTCAGTGAGATGATGCCCCTTCTAACGGCGGTGATAACGGCCTGTGTGCGGGCGTTGGAGTCGAGCTTACGCAGTATCGATGTCACGTGGTTTTTAATGGTCTGCTCGCTGATGTCCAGCATGGCGGCGATCTGCTTGTTCAGATAGCCCTTGGCCATGTAGTTCAGTATCTCCATCTCCCTGGGTGTCAGAGGTGAGACGAAGGATTCTACGCCCTTGCCCCAGGAGAAGTCCTGGAACTGCGCCAGCACCTGAGCGGCTACCTTGGGCTGGGAGAGGAAGGTATCGTTAAGCGGATATTCTCCCGATGCGGCCCGTCGGATGATGCTGATCAGGTCCTCGGCGGCGATATTGCGGCTGACATATCCCGCCGCACGTGCTTTTATGGCCATAAAGAGTCCGTCATCGTTGGGTGAAGGGGAAATGATGATTACTGCCACGCTGGAAACATGCTGTTTGATAACGCGTGCCAGATCCATGCCATCGCTGGCCAGGCTGATATCCAGCAGTACCACGTCGGGCACCTCAGAGATAACCGATGAAACCAGCTCGGCCTCGGTGCTTACTTCCGCGCATATGGTTATATCCGGTGCCTGGCTTAAATGGTATCGCACCCCCTGCCGGAAAAGGGGCTGCTGGTCGGCTATGATTACCTTTATTTTCCTGTCGGACAATACCATTTATTTCCCATCCTTTCCCTGATACGGGCCTATTACTTTAGTACTAATCTTACATAAATTATAGCCGGTTCACAATGGGATGGGGAAATGGCAGACGGCTGGATTTTGAACGTAATTACGTTCGCCATACATCCGCAGTCCAACCGGATAGGAATAATGAGCCGATTGGCTAAAAAGGATAATTTCACTTATGACTGCGGTCGAAGAGAAGGCGGTTGATGATCACGGAGGTCTTGTTATTTTCTGTTATCAGGTCCTGGCGGAGACCCCCCGTCAGGCGCCGCAGCAGTACCAGCACAACGATTGCGGCAAAACAGACTGTGATGGCGGCGTCCATATTAAAAAGGGGTGAGCTGACAATGCAGGATATGAGTCCGAGCAGGATGGAAAGCGGCAGGGCGATGCTGGGCGGACCGCCGAATTTGAGGCGCTCGTTCAGATTGCGGCCGCTCTGGCGCCATCTCTTTGCGGTTCGTATGAGGACGCCGATGGCTATAATGGACAGGGCGATTACGCTGACCCACGGTGCACCGTATGCCAGTGACAAGGTGAGCACGATGCCCAGTCCGGTGGTATTGCCCCTTTCGCCGTCGAAGTGATTGAATACCGGCCACATCTGACCGGTCAGGGCGGCCAGCGCGGACAGGACCACTGCCGGAACGGGAAGCTGAAGCCATGCACCCACCAGAACGGGTATAACTCCCTTGAGGACATCCACCAGCACCCCGAGTATGCCCCATCCACGGCCTATCCTGTTCCACAGCACTTCATGCAGGTCGCGTTCCCGCGAAAGGTCCATGCCTTTGGCCCTGCCTATGATAACCATGAAGGGAAAAGCTCCCAGCAGATAGGCGGCTATAATATAAATGATAGAAACAAATATCATAAAGCTGTTGTTATTAGCAGTTATAACAGGACAGGGTCATATGACCCTGTCCGTATTCGATCTGAATATAATTTACCGCTCTTTCTATCTTTTTACCACGAAGACCTTGTATCCTTTGGCCTGCATATCTTTGACCAGCTTGCCGGCGTCTTCGGTATCGACGTGCACGGCGAAGCCGTTGGAGATCTCCTCCGAAGGTGGCAGCATGTGGGCGGAGATCAGCTTGAGGTTGTTTTTCTCGATTATGTCCATTATCTCTTTGATCTTTTCGGGTTTGTTGCAGTTGTCGATGTTCAGGCGCGTGCCCGGCTTGCCGATTCCCAGTATGGGATTGAGCACCTTGAGTGCGAAGTCGGTGGTGGTAACTATGCCCACTACGCGGTTGTTCTCCATCACCGGCATGATGCCCACGCGGTTCTTCTGTGCGTAGGCGGTGGCGTACTCGACCGATGCCTCAGGATCGATGGTTACCACATCTTTCTGCATGATCTCCTTGACTTTCATTTTGGCCAGCAGGTAGTTCATTTCCCACACGCTGAGGCTGGTGGCGGGTGAGGGCCCCACGCCCACGATACGATCCATGGTTACGACACCAACCAGCTTGCCCCTATCTACTACAGGAACGCGCCTTATCTTGTGCGTTTCCATGATTTTGCGTGCTTCCATGATGGGAGTGTCACTCGACACGGTCACTACATTCCAGGTCATGATGTCCTTGATTTTCATTATTCAACCCCCCTTTGTTTTATTAGATGACCATTATTATAGCACATGATATCAGGGATAAGAATAGGCACCGGGGCGATCGGTTTGCCTGTAATTATGATTATCCGCCGATTACATGATAAAATAACGCTACTTAAAAGCTGGAGATAATCTTGACGGAAAGAGAGGTCTGCATAACCGTACGCGTCACTACCATTAGAGACGGCACCCAGGGTATCAGCCTGTCGGCGCCGGATAAGGTGCTGGGCGAATGGCAGGACAGCGGGGCTTTTATGCTGCGTATAGCCGGCGAAAACTCCATCAGCGTCTGCGGAGCCGAAGGCCAGCACAGGTATTTGCTATCTCTTCCGGGTACATGTATTAAATCCGAACTGCTTTCAGCTACTGAAGCACTTGTGATCATAAGGATTTGATCTGCCGGCACCCATGTGTATTTGACCTGTCCGACAGGGATTTGTAGCTAGATCGCTAATGGAATTAGAGAGAGAATTAGCCGTACATCGTCCTTCCCGACCGATGCTGCTGACCATCGGTGTATTCGATGGTGTGCATATGGGACATCGATATCTGCTCGGCCATCTGGTAACACGCGCCCGGGAGAAGGGGTGCCTGGCCGGTGTGGTGACCTTTAAGACGCATCCCGAAAAGGTGCTTAACCGCAGCAATTCGGTTCCCTGGATATGCACCCTGCAGGAAAGGATACGCCTTCTCAAGGGGGCAGGTGTGGATGTGGTGGTCCCCATCACCTTTACCCGGGAGGTGGCAGGCATGGAGCCCCGTAGTTTTATCATCCTGTTGAAGCGGTACCTGAATATGTGCGATATGGTGCTGGGGCCGGATTTTGCGCTCGGCAGGCACAGAAAAGGCGATCCTGATTACCTGCGCGGCATCGGTGAAGAGCTGGATTTCCGGGTGGAAGTAGTCCGACCGGCCCGCCTGGGCGGCGAGGTGATAAGCAGCAGCGCCATCCGCCGGTTGCTGGCGGAGGGCGATGTGACGAGGGTAAGCGGGATGCTCGGACGGTATTTCAGCCTGGATGGAAGGGTGGTAACCGGCGACAGACGCGGCCGAACACTCGGGTTTCCCACTGCCAATCTTAATGTCCGTCCGGAGCAGGCGATGCCGTCAGACGGCATTTACGCCACCATCGCTCATTTTTGTGGCAGGGCCATGCCCGCGGTCACCAATATCGGGGTAAGGCCTACCTTCAGAGAACACAAACGTTTGATTGAAACCTATATCATGGACTACAATGGCGATCTCTACAGGAAAAAACTTAAAGTCGAGCTGGTCGCCCGTCTTCGCAACGAGGTTAAATTTGCCTCGGTTGAAGCGCTGAAGGCTCAGCTGAAAATCGATGTGGAGAAGGCACGTAAAATACTGCTGGAAAAGGGTATTTCGTCATGAAGAAACTCACAGATGCCGATTTGAAAAGACTGCTTAAACGGGGTGTGTCCCAGATTATCGATGAGGATGAGCTGGTGAAAATGCTGCAGTCGGGGAAACCTCTTCGGCTCAAGCAGGGCTTCGATCCCAGCTTTACGGATATTCACATGGGTCATGTGGTCGGGCTGCGCAAATTGCACCAGTTTCAGGAGTTCGGCCATAAGGTGATACTGATTGTGGGCGATTGGACGGCCCGGATCGGAGATCCGACCGGCCGCTCCGCCACCCGGCCGATGCTGACGGCGGAGCAGGTCAGATTCAATGCCAGCACGTATATGGAGCAGTTCTTCCGCATTGTGGATAGGGAGAAAACGGAGGTGCGCTGGCAGTCCACCTGGTTTGATAAGGGGAAGTTCGGACTAGATGACATCATCAGGCTGACGAGCAAGTTCACGGTTGCGCAGTTCCTGGCACGTGAAGATTTCGCCAGACGGTACAGTGAAGGCCTGCCTATCGCCATCACCGAACTGCTGTACCCGCTGCTTCAGGGATATGATTCTGTGGCCATCGAAGCCGATGTGGAGTTCGGTGGCACCGACCAGATATTTAACTGCATGGTTGGCCGCCAGTTGCAGGAGATGTACGGGCAGAAGCCCCAGCAGGTTTTCCTCATGCCGCTGCTTATAGGCACCGATGGCGTGCAGAAGATGAGCAAGAGCCTGGGCAATTATATCGGGGTTACCGATCCGCCCAGCGAGATGTACGGCAAGACCATGTCGATAAACGATGAGATGATTATCCCCTATCTGGAATTGCTCACGGATGTTCCGGATCAGGATATTGAACGCTACCGTGCAAAGATGGCTGAAGGCTCCATCAATCCCATGGAGGTCAAAAAAAGGCTGGCCTATGAGCTGGTGCGGGATTTCTGGGGAAAGAAGGAGGCCGAAGAGGCGGCGGAGCATTTTGCCCGCACCGTTCAGCAGAAGGAAGCTCCGGAGGAAATGCCGCTTCTGAATGTGCCGGCGGGAAGCCGTTCGATGCTTTCGACCGAAATTGCCCGCATCGGACTGGCCAGGAGCCGCTCGGAAGCCAGAAGGCTGATCGAGCAGAAAGCTGTGGAAATCAACGGAAAGCCGGTGCTGGAAGATGTGGAGATATCCACCGTCGATGACGGCAGCGTTATCAAGGTGGGGAAACGCCGGTTTGCACGTGTGGTACGCGAAAAATAGCCTGAATTTAAATAATCCGCCGGATATTTTATAATTTACTCTACTTATTTTTTATGGAGGCATAAAATGCAGTTGAGGATTCCAGGCCCGACCCCCTGCCCGGACGAGGTATTAAAGGCTATCGGCCGACAGATGATCAATCATCGCGGCAAGGAATTCGCCGAGATGACCGGCAGAATCGTTCCCAAACTTAAGAAGTGTTTTCAAACGCAGAATGATGTGCTGATTTTGACCACCTCCGGCACCGGTGGACTGGAATCGGCCATTGTAAATGTCCTCTCACCCGGCGATAAGGTGTTGGGCGTCTCTATCGGTTTCTTCGGTGAGCGCTTTGCAGAGTGCGCCGGGATATACGGCGCTCAGGTCGTCCCCCTAAAGTATGAGTGGGGCAGGGCCGCAGACCCCGACGATGTGAAAAAGGCATTGAAAGATAACCCCGATGTGAAGGCTGTCCTGGTAACACATAACGAGACCTCCACCGGCGTGACCAACCCGCTCAGGGATATCGCGCGCGTGGTTAAGGATGCGGGCAAGCTGATACTGGTGGACGCGGTCAGCAGTCTCAGCTCGATCGACCTTCCGGTAGATGCCTGGAACCTGGATGTGGTGGTGACCGGTTCGCAGAAGGGGTGGATGGTGCCGCCGGGTCTGGCGTTTGTCAGCGTCAGTGAAAGCGCCTGGAAGGCACATAACCTGGCGAAAATGCCGCGCTTTTATTTCGATTACTCCCGTGCCAGGAAATTCGCCGCCGACGGACAGACACCCTGGACACCGGCAGTATCGGTGTTTTTCGGTCTGGACGTGGCACTGGACATGATGCTTAAAGAAGGGCTTGATAATATATTTGCCCGTCATCAGCGGGTGGCCGATAAGGCACGATCCTGGGCCAGGTCCAGAGGCCTCGCGCTGGTTCCCGAGGAGAAGTTTGCCTCCAATACGGTTACCGCCGTTCACGCTCCTGCCGATATGGATGTGTCCAAATTCAATTCCATTCTGAGAACCGAGTACGGTGTTGAGATAGCCGGCGGACAGGGTGCTATGAAGGGCAAGATCTTCCGGATAGGCCATCTGGGCTATATAACCGAGAAGGACATGGATGAGATTACGAACGCCATGGATAAGGCTATGCCCAGAGCCAAAAAAGCGTAGCTCTATTATTACAGATGAGGTGAAGTGAATATGAAAGTTCTGGTCGCTGACCCTCTGGCGCCGGAGGGGATGGAAAATCTTAAAGCCATGACTGAAGTGGATGTTAAGCTCGGCCTCAAGCCAGACGAGTTAAAGGCTATTATCGGCCAGTATGATGCGCTTATCGTCCGCAGTGAGACGCAGGTAACGGCCGATGTTATCAAATGCGGCACGAAACTGCAGATAATCGCCCGTGCCGGTGTGGGCCTGGATAATATAGATGTAAATGCCGCCACCCAGCAGGGCATTATGGTGGTGAATGCTCCCACCGGAAATACGGTGGCCGCCGCCGAGCATACCATGGCACTGATGCTGGCGCTGGCACGCAACATCCCGCAGGCCCATGCCCAGCTTAAGGCCGGTAAGTGGAACCGCAAGGAGTTTACCGGTGTGGAACTGCGCAATAAGACCCTCGGGATCATCGGTCTGGGAAACGTCGGCTCCGGTGTGGCCGTGAGGGCCAGGGGATTTGAGATGAGGCTCATCGGATACGATCCGTTTGCTTCGCAGGAATATGCTGCTTCAATCGGCGTTAAGCTGGTGCCGCTTGAGCAGCTGTACCGTGAGGCGGATTTCATCACCCTGCATCTTCCCCTTACACCTCAGACCAAAGGCATGATCGGCGAGAAGGAGATCGCCATGATGAAGAAGGGTGTGCGCATAATAAACGTGGCCCGCGGCGGTCTTATAAATGAGGAGGCACTGGTAAAGGCTATCGGTGAGGGTAAAGTTGCAGGTGCGGCTGTAGATGTTTTCGCAGTTGAACCCTGCACCGACAGCATACTGTTCAAGAATGATAAGATCGTGGTTACGCCGCATCTGGGTGCCTCGACAAAAGAAGCACAGGTAAACGTGTGTATCGATGTGGTTGATCAGATTATCGATGTGCTCAACGGCAAGCCGGCCCGCTACGCCGTCAATGTGCCGCATATTGCGCCTGAACTGCTCGAGATACTGCGTCCCTATATGAACGTGTCCGTGATCGTGGGTAAAATGGCCGGACAGCTCATGTCGGGGCAGTTGAAAAGCCTGAAAATCAGGTATTCGGGGGAGATCGCACAGTATGATACATCGCCGCTCAAGGCTGCCATACTCAGCGGCCTGCTGGATACGGTCAGCGAGGAACGCGTCACCATGGTTAATGCCGGTGTGATTGCCCAGCAGAGGGGGTTGAAGATTTCGGAGCAGAAGGAAGTGGATGTGCAGAACTATGCCAGTCTGATATCGCTTGAGGTTGTGTCCAGCGACGGTACCATCGATGTTGCCGGCACCGTACTGCGCAACGAGCCCCATATCGTCCGGCTCAATCAGTTCTGGCTGGATATCGTTCCCACGGGCGGCTACTTCATGCTGTGCTATCACACGGATAAGCCGGGGTTGATCGGTGCCGTGGGCTCCATCACGGGCAGAGCCAATGTGAATATCAGCTCCATGCAGGTGGCAAGGCTCGAAAAGCGGGGCAAGGCGCTGATGATCCTGTCACTGGATGAGCCGGCGGGTGATGAGACCATAAAGGAGATAATGCAGGTTCCTGATATAACGGATGTCAAGCTGGTAAAGCTCTAAAGCAGATACAGTAGTTGGATTGAGGCGTGCCCGACAGGGCACGCCTTTTGTTTTCATTGGTAACCCCTTTTCCAGTACAATAAACATCTGGGATGAAATACAGAAACGGGTGTTTGCTTGGATAAACAGAGCCTTGAAATGCTGGAGTTCCCGCGTGTCAGGGAGAAACTGGCCGCCTGTACCTCGTTTTCAGCCGGACGCGAGCTGGCGCTCGGCCTTGAGCCTGTTTCCGATGCCGGCCGGATAATGCTTTTGCTGAAGCAGTCATCGGAGGCAAGGCGCCTGCTGACACTGCGTCCTGATTTCCATATCGGTGAAGCTTATGATGTGAGGGAGGATGTGATGCGTGCCGAGAAGGGCGTCGTTCTGGATCCGTCGATACTCGTCAAGATCTGGAAAACGGTGGTTGCCGCCAGACTGGCACGGAGCGGGCTTGCAGGCCTATCTGAAGACCTCCCGGCGCTGTGGGGTATAGCCAGAGAGATTACACTGCTTCCCCGGCTGGAGGCGAAGATTGCCGGCTGCCTGTCGCCGACAGGCGAAATACTGGATTCCGCTTCTGAACGTCTGTCGTATTTGAGATGGCAGATCAGAGAGGTGCGGCGCCGGCTGCAGGAGAAGCTGGCGGGGATTATGAAGTCCAGACGGGGTGGCTCAGCCCTTCAGGAGCAGCTCATCACTGAGAGAAACGGCCGCTACGTTCTGCCGGTTAGAGCCGAGGCCAGGCGCGAACTGAAGGGCATAGTGCACGACGTTTCAAACACCGGTGCTACTGTCTTTATCGAGCCTCTGGAGACCATAGAAGCCGGGAATGAGCTCCGACAGCATGAGGTGGAGGAAAAACAGGAGATAGAACGAATCCTGACCGAATTGAGCAATGAAGTGGGCGCCGCCGCTGAGAGCATAAACCTCAATGTGGCCGTGCTGGCCAGGCTCGACCTGGCCCTGGCCAAGGCAATTTATGCCGAAAAAATCCGTGCCATCGATCCCGAGATAACGGAAACGGAGCCGGGGAACGGCGGATTCCTGAAGCTGGTTGATGCCAGACATCCCTTGCTGAAAGGCCAGCCCGTGCCGCTCAGCGTGGAGATCGGCAGGGATTTCTCGGCGCTTATTATCAGCGGGCCCAATGCCGGAGGAAAGACGGTTGCACTCAAAACAATAGGACTGCTGGTAATGATGGTACAGGCAGGTCTGCCCATTCCCTGCAGGGATGGAACGGTAATGCCCGTCTATGACGGAGTATTCGCCGATATCGGCGATGAGCAGAGCATCGAGCAGACACTTTCTACGTTCAGTGCGCATATCAGCAATCTGGCGCACATTATACGAGAGTCCACATCAAACAGCCTGGTTCTGCTGGATGAACTGGGGATAAGTACCGATCCCGGCGAGGGTGCGGCTCTGGCGCAGGCCGTTCTGATGCATTTTCTTGAACGGAAGACCTGCGTGGTGGTCACCACCCATTACTCCGAGCTCAAGGCTTTTGCCCATCTGAATAAGGGTGTGTGTAACGCCTCGCTGGATTTCGACCCGGTATCGCTGTCGCCGACCTACCGTCTGACCGTGGGCGTACCGGGCGGCAGTAACGCTCTGAACATCGCCACCCGATTCGGGTTACCCGAAAAGATCGTCGAGAATGCACGCGGCATCCTGTCGAAGGGGTCACAGCAGGTGGAAGCCATGCTGCTCGATATGACGGCTGAGCGCAGGCGTCTTGAGGCCCTGCGGACAGAGCTGGAAGCAGAAAAAGCGAAGGCTTTAGAGCTTACAGCCGGGCTGGAGAAGGAAATGGCACGGATCAGGGAAAAGGAAAGGCAGATGTTAAGGGAGATACAGGATAATTTAAACCGGGAGATAGCCGGACTGTACCGCAGCATACGCGCCGCAGAGGCCGAACTCAAGAGGGATCGCACAAGGGAAAGAATAGCAGAGTCACACAGGACCATGGAAAAAATAATCGATATGGCCGCCCGCGAGAGCAGGTCACTCACTGAACGGATTTCTTTTATCGAAAATGAGGAAACGGTTCCGGGTATAAGTGCCGGAGATCGTATCAGGTTGAAGGATATGGATGTGGTTGCCAGCGTGCTTTCTGTGAATGAACAGCAGGGTATGCTGGAAGCACAGGTCGGCGACCTGCATATGACATTGAGTATGGAAGGCGTGGAAAAGCTGGATGCCTCCGGTAATCCTCAGGACGTCGGGCGTACCGTAACCCGACCGAGGACCACCCGGCCGGCAGCGCCCGAGCTCGACCTGAGGGGACAGAGGGTGGACATTGCCACCGCAAAGCTCGATTCCTATTTGAACGAGGCTTTTATGTCCCATCTGGCCGAGGTGCGCGTAATTCACGGCTACGGTACAGGTGCGGTCAGACAGGCTGTCCGCCAGATGCTGTCAGGACATCCTCTGGTTAAATCATTCAGGCCGGGAGGTCAGGGCGAAGGTGGAGATGGCGTGACGATGGTAGAGCTGACGGGATAGAGACGATGACGGCGGTGAATCAGACAACGCTAACGCGTGTGGCCATGCTGCGCCTGCTTGAGAGTCTCAGCGACGATCCGGTTGAATTCAGTCTTTACATAAAGTATGGAGACGTGACCGGCGAGGTTGAACGGTTGCTGGGGCAGGTGCTGGATCGTGGTCAGGCATTTGATGTGATTCTTAAAGGGGCGTTAAAATCGCCCACAGGCCAGGTGGTTTTTTACTGCCGGGGTGTGTCCAGTGTGATATGGCCGCCATTTCCTCTGGCGGAAACGCGATTGACCGTCGGTTTTGATGGTTCTGCCCTGCGGCACATGATGGAGAAGCAATGGATGCTTGCAGTGGTGCTTGTGAGGCTGGGGCATTATGCCATCGGGCTGTTTGAGGGCGAGCGATTGATTGATGGGAAGGCGGGTACAGGTCTGATCCATGCCCGGCATCATAAGGGAGGCTCATCCGCCAACCGCTTTACCCGCAGGCGCGAAAAACAGATGGAATACTTCTTCAGCCGCGTCGAAGAGCACAGCCGGGAGATGTTCGAGCCCCATCTTGAGCGGATCGATTATGCCTTTTACGGCGGCACGCACGATACACTGACGAGGATGTGGAAACAGTGCCCCTTCTATCAAAAGCTGGAATCGAAAAAGGTAGAGAGGTTGCTGACGCTGCGGGAACCCAGACGCTCCAACCTTAACCTGGCGGTGGCAGAGGCCTACAGTTCGAGGTTTTTAGAAGTGCGCGGGTAGGGCATTTTAGCCGGCCGGGCAGGGCTGTCTGCTATAGCTCGCCATCCAGTCTGAAAAAGACCAGCCCCGAAGGAAGCTTGGGGTAAAAGAAGGTCGATTTTCGCGGCATGCGGTCGTTGGCATCGGCTACCGCCTTGATGGTCTTTGGGGATACCGGATTGAGCAGGATGGTGAACTGAAACTGGCCTGAATCCACCATCCGGCAGGCTGATTCGGCACTGGGAGTATAGGCAAGGTTATCGTTATCACCGGGGGGAAGCCCCAGGAGCTGTTCGCAGATGATGTGTTGAACCACGCTTACATCAAGCTTGCAGTAGGCATCCGAATGCTTTTTATCCAGGTAATCGCTGAGCCGGATGCTCGGGAGCAGCCTGAGACCCAGCACCTGCCCCGGTTCCAGCCCGCAGATCTTGATACTGCCGATAGCGGCGTCGGAGATTGAGACCTGTTCACCGCGCGCTTCGGTGACTTCGAAATAGCGGGGCAGCTCTTTTTTAAAGCTGTTGAGTTTACTGGCAGATATTCCGCGTACCAGCCGGTGTATGGGGAGTATGACCACGCCCGGATCAGAAAACGAGACCAGCGCCATCAGGATGTAGTTGAAGGCTTCGTTGCCGCTGGACTGTGGGTTGAACTGCCGCCGGTAGTCGCGGTAGGCCAGTGCCGTCTCATATCGGTGATGGCCATCGGCAATGTAGATGGGCTTGGTGATGAAGAAGTGGCTGATGCGCTGGACAAACTCCGGCTCGCTCACCAACCAGAAGCGGTGGGTTTCGGCACCGTATTGAAACGAGTAGGTCGGATTGGCTTTAACCCTAGTCATGATGAGCTGGTTGATCTTGTTGCCGGGGTCTTCGTACAGCCCGAATACCGGGCTTAGATCGGCGGCACAGGCCTTCAACAGGTTCAGCCTGTCTGTTTTGGCCCTGTCCATGGTGAACTCGTGCGGAAAGATGACCTTTTTCTCCCACGGCTCCAGCCTTACGCAGGCGTACAGCTCGAGACGGCGTTTTTTGCTTTCCCCTATCTCAAAGCTGTACTCGTGAACGTAGTAGTTGGGCACGGTGTCCTGAATCAGGATATCGTCTTTCAGCCATCGGTTGAGCGTATCGCGGGCGCGGGTGTACTTGTTGTTTTTCTCATCGTCGCCTGGCTTCTCTACCCCGTGCTCCAGGCGTACAAAGTTATATTCATCCTTCTCATAAAGCGCCAGCTGCTCCTGTGGGGATATCACATCGTAGGGAGGGCAGATAACATCCCCCAGCTGTCTTATCCTGGCCGGATTATATCTTACACCTCTGAATTCAGATATTTCTGCCAATTCCGTTTTCTCCGTAATAATGTTTTCATTTTGAAAGGCCGTTCCACCATGCCTCCTTTATTTCGGTCAGCGGTATATTCAATATCCCTTTGATGTTCAGGTATTCTCCGCCCGTTCTGCCCAGCCTTGTCACCGGCACGTCGTATTTTGCCGCGAGGGTTTCCAGTCTGCTCTCCGCGCCGTGTTTAACCGAGACGATGACCCGCGATTGTGCCTCGCCGAAAAGGGCGGCGTCCAGACGACCACCGAGATTTAATTTTCCCGCGAAACCCATTTTACCCTGGATACAGCTCTCCGCCAGGGCTACCGCCAGCCCGCCGTCGGAGCAATCATGTGCCGAGTGCAGGAGCCCCTTTCGTATGGCGGCGATAATGCACATCTGCAGATTGCGTTCCCGGTAGATGTCAATCTGCTGGCTTCCCTTTACCATGTTGTGCATCAGTTGCAGGTATTCGCTGCTGCCCAGACCGGCATCATCGCCAGGGTCGCCCAGCAGGTAAACCGTATCGCCCGACTCTTTGAAATCCGATGAGCATCTGTACCTGACATCATCTATCAGGCCCACCATACCGACTACGGGTGTGGGGTAGATGGCAACACCCCGCGTTTCGTTGTACAGGCTGACGTTGCCGCTGATGACGGGTATCTTGAGTTTTTTACAGGCATAGCTCATGCCTCTGATGCATTCCTGTAGCTGGTAATAGACATCGTTCTTTTCAGGGTTGCCGAAGTTAAGGCAGTTGGTTATTGCCATGGGTTTTGCGCCGCTGCAGGCCGTATTGCGGGCAGCTTCGACGACGGCGATTACTCCGCCTGCAAAGGGGTTTACATAACAGTACCGCCCGTTGCCGTCGGTCACCATCGAAATGGCTTTGGAGGTGCCCTGAATGCGGAGGACGGCGGCATCGCTGCCGGGCAGAATAACGGAGTTGTTGCCTACCTGATGGTCGTACTGGCGGAAGACCGTATGTTTGCTGCAGATATTGGGCGAAGACAGCATTTTCAGCAGGAGGTCTGCAGCCTCCCCGCGTTTTATATCCCTTATATGTTTGAGGTTGAGCGTCTGCAATCCATCCAGCCACGGTGGGCGTTTCGGCCGCAGCCGGTAAACGGGTGCGGTGTTGAGGACGCCGGTGGGTGCATGGGCGACTATTTTGCCGTTATCTCTGACGGTTACCATGCCGTCCGATGTAACCGTGCCGATGATATCCGAATGCAGTTCCCACCGGTTGAATAATGCCCTGACCCTGTCTTCATAGCCCTTTTTTACGATAACAACCATTCTTTCCTGCGATTCTGATAGCATGACCTCGTAAGGTGTCATGCCGCTTTCCCGGCGGGGAACCCTTGCCACGTCGATATCGATGCCCGAATTGCCCTTATGGGCGGCTTCCACCGTGGCGCTGGTCAGTCCGGCGGCTCCACAGTCCTGCATGCCGACGATCCAGTCGGTTCGGGCAAGCTCCAGACAGGCTTCAATCAGCAGTTTTTCCATAAACGGATTGCCGACCTGTACGGCCGAGCGCAGTTCTCGTTCCTCTTCAAAGGTACGTGAGGCCAGACCGGAGGCACCGTGCAGGCCGTCCCGGCCGGTGTCGGCGCCCACCAGCATTATTAGATTGCCTTCACCTTCCGCTCTGCCCCTGACCAGGTCCTCTGCCCTGCCGATACCCAGACAGAGCGCATTTACCAGCGGGTTCCCGCTGTAGCAGCTATCGAAAAATATCTCACCGCCCACATCGGCAATGCCCAGACAGTTGCCGTAGCCGGCTATGCCTCCCACCACGCCGCCCATAAGATAGCGGTTGTGGGGGTCGGAGAGCGGACCGAAGCGCAGGGAATTCATCAGGGCTATAGGACGCATGCCCATGGTGAAGATATCGCGCACAATACCGCCCACACCGGTGGCCGCACCCTGGTACGGCTCAATATACGAAGGATGGTTGTGAGATTCCATCTTGAAGGCGATAACCAGTCCATCGCCGATATCGATTACGCCGGCATTCTCCTCGCCCGGCTTCACCCTGACATGTTTGCCGGAATGCGGGAACATCTTCAGCAGCGCTTTGGAATGCTTGTAGCCGCAGTGCTCACTCCACAGCGACCCGAACATGCCCAGCTCCACTTCAGTGGGCTCGCGGCCCAGCTTCTGGACGATCATCTGGTATTCTTTCCGGCTGAGCGCTATCTCATCGAGCTGCTGTTTGGATACTGGCAATGATCGACTCCCATATAATATTTCCGTCCGTGCTGCCCAGCACATCCTCGCAGGAACGCTCCGGATGAGGCATCATGCCCAGGACGTTGCCTTCTTTATTTACAATGCCTGCGATGTTGTGCATGGAGCCGTTGGGATTGGCTTCTCTGGTGATCTGGCCATCCGGTGTTGCATAGCGGAAAACGATGCGCCGGCTGTCTTCCAGCTCCTTGATCACGTCGTCATCCGCATAATAGTTGCCCTCGTAATGAGAGATGGGTATTTTCAGTACCTGCCCGATTTCGCATTTGCCGGTGAAGGGCGTGTTGATGTTCTCGGTTCTCAGGTAAGTCCACTGACAGCGATACTGGAGATGCTCATTCTGCCGCAGAACACCCGGCAGGAGATGTGCCTCACACAGCACCTGAAAGCCATTGCAGATGCCGATAACCGGTTTGCCTCTGGCGGCAAAATCGGCCACCGCATCCATAACGGGCGAGAAGCGCGCAATGGCGCCTGTTCGCAGGTAGTCGCCGTAAGAAAAACCGCCCGGCAGGATGATGCAGTCATAACCGTCGAGGTCGGTTTCCCTGTGCCAGATATAGCCTGCTTCCTGTCCGAGTATGTTATGAACGGCGTAAAAGCAATCGCGGTCGCTCCAGGTACCGGGGAAGACAACGATTCCGAACTTCAATTTGAACCTTCTATAAACCCATAAACTGCGGATGCGGGCCGCATTATAAAAGAATAAAATAAGGGTATATCAAAATATACCGCCAGTAAGCCGCAGGCAACAACCCGCAGGCGGGTATTACAGCTTGCTGAGGAGCTCGCTGACGATGCTGTTGACCTCCGCACCCTCAGCTTTGCCCTTGACCAGTGGCATCAGTTTCTGCATTACCCTGCCCTTATCGGCCGGACTGCGTGCACCGACTTCGGCCATCACCTTCTGAGCGGTGGCGATCAGTTCCTCACGTGAGAGCTGGGCGGGCATATATTCCTGCAGGATGGCCATTTCGGCCCTTTCCTTGTCTGCCAGGTCCTGCCTGTGGCCCATCGTATAGGCTTCGATGCTTTCCTTGCGCTGCTTTATTTCCCTGGCTATAACCTCAATTACACCGCCGTCGTCCAGCTTTTTCTGCTTTGCAATTTCGGCATAATTGATGGCAGAAAGCAGCGAGCGCAATACAAGCTTGCGCAGCTCATCCCTGGCCCGCATCGCATCGCGGAGGTCGCTGTTGATTTTATCTACAAGTGACATGGTTATGCAGTTTTATTGCTTTTGCGGCGCTTGGTTGCCTCTTTGCGTTTGCGCTTTATGCTGGGCTTCTCGTAAAAGCCCCTGCGGCGCACCTCGCTGATAATACCCTCCTGCTGCACCTTCCTGGTGAAACGCCTTAAAAGGCTTTCAAAGCTTTCCCCTTCGCCGAGTCTAACTTCGGGCACTAAATATCAACTCCTTTTTTCTTAATGGTCGCCGCCCGTCTGCTTCACAGAGAGGCAACTATCGGTTGAAAATTCTATTCCGTTTATATGCCGGTGTCAACCTGAGCTGGCTATTTTTTCTCAAACTGCGCCGGGTAAATCTGCGACAGGATGGGTTCCAGATCGGCTCGGGCCCCGATGAAGCTGATGGGATACTTGAAGCCGATTTTGGCCAGCTTTTTCAGTCCGGACAGGGCACGCGGGATATCTGCCGGGGGCAGTGCCAGCGAGACTTCATCGTCAGATACCTGTCCCATCGATCTTTCCCCGAAACAGGGTATGGAAAGCTGGGGCTTTCCCGTTCTGTAGCATTCTCCCAGTGAATCGGCACAGGCACCTTCTCCGATAAAATGGAAGGTGAACCGCTCATATTTCTCCTTTTGCAGTCCGCAGAGGAGCATCATCATCTGGGCAGGGTTGCCGAAGAGCAGTACCACTTCGGGCTCGAACTTCTCTTTGTTGAGCGGAGCCAGCACCACCGCTTCCGCCACCGGTACGCGTGGTGAGTCCTTCTGTTGCTGAAGGGCTTCCTGCGGGCTGGCAAACCACGTTGTGGCCAGCATCTCGGCCTCAGCCTGCATGGCCTTTTCAGAAGCATGCCGCACACCGTGTAGCCGCATGCACCGTATATTCATCCTGTCTTCTTTGGTGATGCCGATGGTCATCCTTTCCACCCTTGCCAGGAAAACCGCCTGGCAAAAAGTGTAGAGACGCGGTATGCGCTGTACATTCCTGATGGAATCGAGATCCGTCGCCTTCTCCAGCCGCCTGAAAGCCAGAGGGTCTGTTTTCAGACGGAGCGTGCCTGATAATTCGTTGCTTAAATCTGCCCAGCTCATTTGAATCCACTCCTTTAAAATAATATTTTCGTTAATGGGGTACGGCTAAGCTATCGACCTATTTTACCATAAAAGCCTTGCCCGCAGGAGTAGCGGCGGGGTATACTAAAGCCTGATGCCAGCGTAGCTCAGTGGTAGAGCAGCGGTTTCGTAAACCGCCGGTCGTCGGTTCGAATCCGACCGCTGGCTCCA
>Ga0272448_1003222_pt1 | contig 19625 bp, 17 predicted proteins | sample YNPCB0191_FD_202220 | JGI IMG/M metagenome (GOLD analysis project Ga0272448, IMG submission 202220) | Hot spring sediment microbial communities from Yellowstone National Park, WY, United States - YNP-CB-019-1 | ecosystem: Environmental > Aquatic > Thermal springs > Hot (42-90C) > Sediment... | reverse complement strand
CCCGATGGGGAATATATACCTGTCCGCCGAAGTAATACGGTTCAAAGGTTGCTGTTTTGCCACGCATGTTCATGCTTTCTACGATTGCTTTACGGAAGATTAGTGGGATAAGTGTAGTCCGTGTAATAGGTGTAATCGGTTCAATAAATCTCTGGTCAAAGAACCAGCAAGTCATGCATTCTTTGGGGTATAAATCCATCGAAGGTGTTACTTTCGTAATGGGTCGAACTTGCAGGAACCATATTTTTTCGCCATCCCATGTCCATTCCATATCTACTGCCGTGCGATAGTCCCATTCCATCTTCAATAAACCCTTCGATAACTCTGCTAATAATTGTTCAGGTAGTGATTGGGGTCCATTGTGCCCTTCTTGATAATCTACGATTTCTCCTGTGGAAGGATTAAACAGAACCCTTGTAGGTTGTGTTTCTCCATCAACCAGCAACTTGTTTTCGCCTATCACCATTTCGCAATATCCTTGCTGAGGATTGGCGTTCATAGGCTTTGTAGAAAAACATACGCCGGATATTTCCCCTGCGACAAACTCCTGAAGAATAATGGCAAGTCCATGAAGACCTACAGATATTGTTTCCTCTTCCTTGTCCATTGTTGAGATATACTGTTCGGCTATCTTATCCAGTGTCGGAATAAGTTCCTCTGTATTTGTTATAACCTCAGTTAAAAACTTTCCCGCAAAAGAATGATAACGATTATCTTCCTCACATGCGGAAGAACGAACGGTTATTTTTTTACTTGGGGAGTAAGTTAATATTTCCCTACACCAGGTTATTATGGTATCCCGAAAATCTGTATCCGTATTCCAGAGTTTCTCTCTCACCCCTTCTGTGCTAATTATCCCGAAAGATGGCACATTTAATCCCTGCTTTTTTAATCGAACCAGACCCCATCCTTTCCCGCCAATTTCTGAACGGGAGGATTTTAATAAAACCTCATTGTCAATCAAAAAGAAACGCATAGAAAATAAAATTATCCTTCTTTCATATAACACCCGATAAGATAGGAAGAAATCAATGCTTATTTTATGAATTCAATGAGGATAATTAAAAACGCATTGCCTCATAGTAATAACAGCCGCTCTTTTTTATATATCCACTAAATTGCCTATCAAATTTTTGTATGGCCTACATCAATAATTCTTTTTATACAATTTCCTTGTCTTTATACAAAAGAATTCTTTCCCTTAACTGCTTTACAGATTGCTGGATATTGTCCGCCTCCGTTACCGCAGTTACAACAGCAATATGCCGTGCTCCGCGTTTTAAGACCTCATCAATATTTATTAATTTAATTCCACCCATACAGGTAAAAGGGATACTTAAATGGGGCGATATTTTTTCCAAAGCCTCTACGCCTAAGGGAGAAACGGATGTTGTCTTTGTCTGCGTGGGGAAAAGAGGACCTATATTTACATAACTTGCCCCTTCTTCCTGTGCTTTCAAAGCCTGCTCCAGGTTATGTGTGGAAGCTCCGATAATCAGGTTCGGTGCTATTTTTCGTGCTTCATGTATAGGTAAATCGTTCTGTCCCAAATGAACACCATCAGCATCTACTATTAAAGCAAGGTCTATGCGGTCATCTATGATAAGTAAGGCACCATACTCATGAGTAATTTTACGGAATTGAACCGCTTTGTTATATTTCATTCTATCATCACCCTCTTTTTCACGAAACTGCACCAATCGCACACCTGCTTTCAAGCATTCTTCTAACACAAATTCCGAAGGTTTTCCCTTACACATTTTCTCTGTGATAACTACATACAAATCCGTCTCGTGAAACTTTTTAATACACTCATCGTGAGTCATTACTATCCTCCTCCAACAATGCGAACCAATTCTATACGGTCGCCATCATGTAAAATTATTTTTGAATATTGTGTATGCTCTACAATCTCATCATTTACGACAACAACCATTGTTTTCCCATCTAAATTCATTTCTTTCAATAAAAGTTCTATAGAAGAATTCTCTGAAATCTGTTTTTCTTCATCGTTTACTACAACCTTAATCATAGTCCGCATTTCCTTAAAGTATTTGAACCGCGTATTATTGTAAAATAATAGTCATATTTTAATCTTAAAAACAAAAGGGTTTGTTTATGTGGAAAAACTTTTTAATTATTATAACACTACTTGTTATTTCAACATTTCCCATATCCTTTGCGGTTTCACAGGACAATATATCGGATTCGCGTCGCAACGCAATAGTAACCGCCGTGGAAATGGCTTCACCTGCCGTGGTAACTATCAATGTAGCAGAATATCAAGCAGATGATTTAGACCCTTTCTTTGAGTTATTTGGTTTTCCTATACGCCGCCAACAGATTTCTTCCATCGGTAGCGGATTTATCTTCCATCAGGCGGGATATATTTTAACCAATTATCATGTATTAGAAAATGCCAGTAAGATTAATTCAGTAACACTTTCAAACGGTGAAAAATTGGATGTGGAGTTTGTCGGTGCTGACCCACGAACAGATATTGCTGTATTAAAAGCAAATGGAAAGACCTTTCCCTACATCCCCTTAGGCGACTCGGATAACCTATATATAGGCGAATGGGTTATTGCTATAGGAAACCCCTTTGGCTCACTGATGAAAGACCCTCGTCCTACCGTTAGTGTAGGTGTTGTTTCCGCTGTACATCGTAAAGTAAACAGAAATGTTTCCGGGGACACTCGATTATATCAAGACCTTATTCAAACCGATGCGGCAATAAATCCCGGTAACAGTGGTGGACCTCTGGTTAACAGCAAAGGTGAAGTGATTGGGATTAACACCATGATTTTCTCTAAAACGGGAGGGTATCAGGGATTAAGTTTCGCTATACCTATCAATCGTGCTCGTCGTGTCGCTGAAGAATTGATTAAATTTGGAAAACGCCGTGACCCCTGGTTTGGATTTAATGCAGAATCACTCGATTCTATTGACCCCCGACTTCTAAGAGAATTGGGCATTCAGGTAGACAAAGGAGTATTTGTAACACGCATATTAAAGGAGAGTCCAGCATATCAGGCAGGATTGCGTCCCGGTGATGTAATTATAGAGATAAACAAACAACCTGTCGAAGACCCGTTAGATGTTGATTTTATAAATTGGGATTTATTTATTGGTGACCCTGTGGAAATGAAAGTTTTTCGAGAGGGCAAAATCCTGAATATGCAATTTACCATTCGCGAAGTCGGTAAAAAATAAAATTACGAAATAACTTCAGCACTTTCTGTTCTATCTTTACAATCTTTGTAGGTATTGACTGAAAATTTTCTTAATTCGAAAAATACGGGAGGTAGGGAATACTTAGTTCTTGCTCTTTATGTGCTCTGATAAACCCAGTAGAAGTAATTCGGTAAAATTATTAACCTTACTTCTTACAGTGAGTAAGACCACCAAATCCTGGATAGAAATATAAATCTGTAAACATAAAATTCGTCATATATTCGTGTATTTGTTGAAATCTTGCCAGGTGAGCAGATTTTTATTTCGTAAAAACCTTGCCCGCATTGCCAGTCCCTTGGTAGATTTATGAGACAAATAGGACGAATGGGATATAGGAGACCTTATAGGTATTCGTGATAATTTGCGTTAATGACTTTACTACTACGAATAGCACCCATTGCCACGAATAAAAACACAATAGGGGCAATTGGATAATCGCCCTCAAATATTTAAAACATCGCCATTATAGTAACTGAAACATTCCCCGTTTCTGATGCTTTAAATGTTTATTTTTTACCACAAAGGGCACAAGGACCTTATACAAGGTAGGGGCGAAAAATCTTTTGCCTACACATTTTTAATTCCATTAATATGAAAAGAGACTACACTATGTATAGATTGTTTGGGTTCGTAGCGAATAAAGAAGTAGATGTGTGTTTTTCGATGCATAAAGCAAATAATAGTTTTGAAGATATGGGACAGAGAAATCCTGGTGGTTGTGTATTGGCTGGTATGATAAATCTTGTCCTCATATAGAAAAGTATGCTGAAGATGCATCTGACTCAGAAAGGTTTAGGAGTATTTCAAAGGAAGTTAAAAGTAAAATCTTCATTGCTTATGTCAGAAAGGCGTCGTGTGGAAATATTTCAGATGAGAATTCTCATCCCTTCCAATATGATAAATGGATATTCGCACATAATGGAACTGTAGTTAGAGACAAAATTATGTCAAGACTAATTTTCCCATACAACAAAAACTTTACCAGTCAGCCAATAGATTCCGAGGTATATTTCAGATTCATTTTACAGTGTATAGATAAGGAAGGAAATGATGTGGAGAGAGATATAAGAAAGGCGGTGCAGAAGAGAATAGATAACGGCCTTGTTTCAAGTGGAGCAAACTTCATATTATCAGATGGCAAAAACTTGTATGGTTTCAGATATGGCAATTCTCAGAATTACTCTCTATATTACTTAGAGAGGGACCCGGGAAAAGTGTTCCATTCACAATTGGGTGAAACTAAATCCCTGATAGATGTCAAAAAGTTAGCAGATGAAAAAGCAGTTATTATCGCCTCTGAAAAGATGACATCTAATGAGGGCTGGGAACCCTTAAAAAATGGTGAACTACTAATCATTACTGAGAACCTCAAAATCAGTAAAAAGAATCTACTATGATATAATAGTATCTCTCACCAAAAGTAATAAATTATATTTACAGAGAAAAGGAAAGAGATATGTGCTGTAATACACAAAATTTAGGGAATAACAGTAATACAGAGAGTATAGTCAAGAATCAACCTCTTCTTCCAGATGTAATTGTCAAAGCCTTTATGAAAGCAAAATGGCCAAAGAATATAGACAACTCAAAAGAAAAAGAATTTAATAAAAAATTCTTACAGGAATTTTTGGGAAATCTTTTCTCAGTTTTTTCCGATTATTCTTTAGTTTATCCAAGTGAAGTACAAAAAGAATCAAACGAGAAAAAGAGTAATACCTCCCAATCACCCACTTCATCTATGAATACAATTGCACAAAAATTAAGCGAGAAAAAGAGCGATATCCTCTTCTTTGGATATAATGGGCGACCTGATGATGCTTACTGTAAATTATACATTAAAAAAGAACCTTTGATTGATAAAAAAGAACCTTTGATTGATTTTTTGGTTGAGTGCAAAGTCATTAGGAAAAGATATGATATACAAAATAGTTTAAGCCAATCTGTTGGTTACCTTTCTAATTACAAGGTAGACTTTCTGGTTCTTCTTATTTTCGATACTTGTGAAGGTAGTAAAAAAAAAGAAATTAACAAGAATTGGGATATAACTACTCCAGAATGTCGGTTTATTCATACGATAACTAAAGAATATGGAAATCTGTGTGTGGTGAGGGTAAGAGAAAAAAAGACTCCAAGCAACAGTCAAAAAAATACATCTGAGAATATCAATAAACAGAAATCTGAAACGCTGAATAATTCGGAGTCTAATGCTCAGAATAATGAGAATAACAACCTATCTCAAAATGAAAAACTACAATTAGTGCCATCCATAGTAGAAATTTTTTATCATAACGCCTATTTTTATCGAGAAAATAATTATGAATGCTAAGTAAATATAGTAAGTTTTGATATTAAAGCCTTTGGTAACACATCATATTTCCTTTTAGAACTCTTTTTTGCACAATTTTCTTATCTCTATTACAGTCGCTTATTGTTTATCGTTAGTGATAGAATAAAAAGGATTATAAAGATGAGCAATAATTATGGAAAATCAAAATATCTTTTTACATAAAGTCTTTATTCTATGTTTCGTTTTTTCTTCATTATTCCTGTATCCTTTCCATGCGGTGGCTTTAAAGGCAGGAGCGGTTAAGGCGGAAATTACTCCAGATTTAGGTGTTCCTTTGAATGGTTATGGAGCAAGATTGGGCAAAGGAGCAAGGGCAGTTCATGACCCTTTATGGGCGCATGTCCTTTATCTCGCTGATGATGAAACCGAAGTATTTCTTGTCAGTTTGGATTTGTGCGTTGTTGACCGAGAACTGAGAGAAAAAGTTATTGCAATGGCACCTGAGAATTTCCCGCCTCAAAATATTATCATGACAGCAACGCATACGCACAATGGTTTCGGGGGAATGTGTAAAAATTATCCTATCCGTTTTGTTTCTGGAAGGTATATCCCTGAACTTGTAGAACGCACGGCACGGATTATTAGTCAGGCTCTTCGCGATGCAAAGGAAAAAGCACAAAATGCTGTATTAGGTTATGGCAGTATTCAGCAGAACGATTTAACCTGTAATCGTCGTTATCCCGGCGGTCCGATGGACCCCCAAATCGGTTTTATTGTAGTTGAAGATGCAAACGGGAATGAGATTGCGATTATTGCTAATATGGCAGGACATCCTACATCTATAGGGGATGAAGATTTTTATTCTTTCTCTTCCGATTATCCGGGATACTATTATCTTGAAATAGAGAAACTTACTTCACCGGGTTGTGTCCCTTTTTTCCTGAACGGTGCCGAAGGAAATCAAACCATTCAATCCCCTGAACAAACCTCTGGCTGGGCTCGAACTGAAAAAGTAGGAAGACTTTTAGCACAGCGTGTTTATGAAGCACAAAAAAATGTAACCCTATCCGATGTAAAGTTAAAATTAACGGCACAAGAAATCCTTTTGCCAATGAGTATTGCGACCTTTTTCCCGGAAAAGGTGCTGTTCCATTCGCTACATATAAATGGATTGGCTATTTCTTTTTTCCCGGGGGAATTATGTGTGGAATATGCCCTTCGTCTTCGCGAGTATGCATTAGAAGCAGGATATAAGACCCATTTTACAGTAGGTTTGGCTAATGATTATCTTTTGTATTTTGTCCCCAAACATCTTCTTTTCGATAAAACATACGAGGCAGGGGCTAATTTCTTTGGACCTCAAGCCGAGAAATGGGTATTAAATACCTGTTTATCTTTATTAGGGATAGAAAAACCCGAATTACAAAAACCAGCCGTTGATTTTCCTCAAGTAGACAAGACAAATCAAAATGTTTCTATTGTAAATCTGTCAGGGACTTCTTATGAAAGAGGGTATGCACGAGGACAATTTTCAAAGGAACAAATTCAGAAACGATTTGAAGAATTGATACAAAAACCTATATTAGAAGGACGATACCTACCTGAACAAGGTTTCTTTTCTTCCATCCCTTCATCCTGGATAAATATAAGTTCTTTAATTTTACCTGCTATGGCAATTAGTATTCGTCCATGGGCAAAGAAATTACATTCGGAAGTAATTGATGAACTCATAGGTATTTCGGATGGTGTAGAAATGCCATTTGATAAAATCTGGCTCCTACAAAATGCCATAAATATACAGAATGCTCAATCATATAATCCGTTATTTGATACACCTTTATGTACTGCTATTGCTATTTACGGGGAACGGGCAGGAGCAAAGGATGTCCTTATCGCTCATACAATTGACTGGGCAATCAATGAGTCCCCGGTAATATTTCGAAATCAGACGGCTAATGGAATAAATTTCATTGAGATTGGTTTCCCTTGGTTTGATGGAACAATATGTGGAATGAATCAAGCAGGTATTGTATTGTCTATAACCCGTGATGCCTCTATAAAAACAAACCTGGCTGAGGATATGCCGGGTCCAGAGTTTACAGCGAAGCATATTTTATCCACATGCAGCACCATCGAAGCGGCTATGGAAGAAATATCCAAAATAACTATCTCTCAAGCATACCATATACTCCTGGCAGGCAAGAATAATAAAGGAAAATGGGCTACTCTCCTGTTTCCGTCACCAAAATCGGAAGATACTATTGCTCAAAATCTCTATCAACAGGGCATCTTATTAGGTTGCGGTTCAATTGCAAATGCATCGGAATCTACGGTGAGAAGATATTCAAATCTATTAAAAAAATTGGAAGAGGAACGAATTATCAGTCCGGAAGAACTCAAAACAATTATGACCTCTTCCGATAATCAGGATACTTCTCCTGCTCAAATATGGAACGAAAATAGCCGTTTAAGTGTAATCTTTGAACCGACAGAGAAAAAAATCTGGTTATCTGTCAGGAATAGCGATGGAAATCCTTCAGAATTTATACCTATAGAATCAGGGAATTGATTTTTCTTATGAGTGAAACCATGCGTGTATATAGTGGATTCGGAACGCAGAAGCGAAGATACAAAAGTGGTTTTTTAAAGTTTTTATTTAAGTTGGTTTTTCTGATTGTTCTTCTTCTCTTCATTGGGTTCGTATGGACAACGAGGGATTTATATCCTGTGGAACGGTTTATCCCTACGGCACCTGCCTTTCAAGTTTTCAGCCCACAACTTATGCAAAATTACCAAACCCTTATCGAATCTCCTCTCTGGGAATTGGCAGAGCCTTCTTCGATGGTTCTTGAAGTAAAAAAATTACTATCCGACCAGCAAACTGTGCCTTTATGGGTAATAAAACATCTTATCTATGACTTTTTCTATTTCTCGGTAAACAACCTGAAAACATTTGAAGATGCCTTATTAATCGTTCGTCTATCACGCATTGGTTGCGTTATTGAAAATTTATATTCCTGGACACAATCTATAGAAATAGATTGGGCAGGTGGATTAAACTTACGGTATCTACCGAAACAAAAATTGTATTATGCTCGTAAAGGAAGGGTCTTAATCCTTTCACCCAATCGTGAGACATTGGTTCAATCCATTACACAAAAGGGCGATAAAAAAACAGAGACAGTCCTTGCGGCTGAACTTATGAAAAATCAGGAAAAACATTTAGCATGGGGAACTTTTACCCCTCAACAGCAGGATTTTCAAGGGCTATTCTCTCAAATCCATTTCTATCTTGCCCTAATGCAAAATCAATTAGGACTAAAATGTGAAACACAAATAACCCCGGATATGGAAACCCCATGGACAATTTTACTTGCGGAAGTTGTTTCATCTCCCTTGCAGGAACCTGTAGATACACTTTTTTCTTGTTCTATCAATACAGGGGTACCTCTTAAAACATGGGTTCGTGCTTTTGAAACTATACCCAAAGCCAGTATTAACTTGTCCTCTGCCAATCCAACAGAAATTCCTTTTATAGAATGGATAAAATCCTTTTCGCCCTTTGTTAACAATGAATTTCATATTGCATTGGATACTTTCTATACCGACGAAATTATTCCTTTTATACCTAAATATTGTGTGATTGCAAAAACAAACCCCAATATCTGCGAAAACATCGTTCAGACAATTATGGACCCTACCATTATTATAATGGGAGAGAAAAATAAGGCTTTGCCTGATTCCAATTCAAATGAATATATAATCCCTCTCATTGGTAGTTCCCAGACAGATTTACATATCCAATGTGCAGAAGGTTCATTACTATTTGCTAATAACAAAGACTTACAAAATCAAGTAATAGAGCATATAAAAAATAAACCCGCTTCCAATGAAGGGAATTATTCTCTGATACTACAGATGAAACCCGAAAAACTTATTTCAGAAATTAACAACGCAATTACAGTTCTTACAGAATCAAATATATTACAATTTAACGACCCGAAAAAAATTAATGATTTATTCAATAAAATTAAGTTATTCAAAGAAATTAAAATTAAAATAAGTCTCAATAAAGGACAATTAAAAATTGCAGGGATAGCAGAATTTAACAGTAAAACTATAAAAACAGCCCAATAATAAAAATATCGTAATATATTGTATAGCAATAACTTAAAGAAATAAAACATAATCATTCAAAAATATGGTAAAATTTTTTAGAAATTATTTACAAAATATGTTGAAATTCATATAAAAATTTGATAGATTATTATCATGTTTTTATAATGTTATCTTTTATTAAGGAGAAAGGGTTTTATGGATAGTGAATGTTGCTACGGTAAAGCATTCTTATCCGTAGGTTGTGACCGTGAACTTTTCTTATATAATCTTCGCAAGCATGTAGATTTTCCCCTCGACAACTACATAATTGATGAAATGATACGGTGCCTGTGTGAGTTTTCACCAAACCATATCAAAGTCCTACACAAAAACATCCTTCAGAAAATAGAAATAGAAAAGCATGTGTGGATTGAATCCGAGAAGCAAGGTAGAAATGTTAGAACCGAAGCCACATACGATTGGATAATCCGATACGCCCATGTATTCAACTCCTGGTATGAGAAGGAATATGGGAGCAAGTTCCAAAGCAACCTATACGATAAATCATATTCAGATATGCAGTTTGCCAAATAATCAAATTATCTGACCAATCCCTCAGAATAACACATTTTTTCGGGAACCGTTTCAGTATCAGAAACGAACTTGCCTGATGACTAACCAACCCCATCAAAACAATCCATTTTTTCGAAAGAATTTTACTATAACAAATTATCCACCCAATACCGAACGGTAATTAGTCCTTCGTAAAACTAAATATAAATCCCCTCACCCCTCCTAATCTTAAAGAAAAACATATATATGAGATCTCTGAATAAAGATTTGATTTTTTAATCATTGTAATACAGAGGGAGTTTCGAGGGAAAATGAAACGAAAGAGATCGGGAGTGGTATTAATAATATCGGTAAGTAATAGCGAGATAATAAACTTTAATAAAAGGAGATAAAAAAGAGGAAAAAGGAACAAAAAATCAATACAATTATTGGTTATAGAAAAGATATTTTCCTTTCCCAAAGCGATTTTTCCTCTCCAAAAACGGTATAATCATTGATTTTTCCTCTCCAAAAAGGTATAATTATTTTATAGATTAATCCCAAACCTAAAAATTCTATTTGTTCAGATATCTCAAATATTTTTATAACTTTATTGCAATATATGCTGTTATTAAATACAATTACAATGCTTTTAGTTGCTTTAATGGGGGAATATCAATGTGAATATTCTTTTTCAATAAATTCCGCCTCGTATACATTGGTAATCAATCAACAAAATTTAGAGGGCTTCCAATTTTTAGAACATCGTGCTGATAATTCTCTTGCGGTAGCTAACTATCCATATAATTCCAGAATTATTGTTCTCGACAGCGAATTAAGGCAACAAATAAATCTGTATGTTCCCTTTCATAGTGTTTCCAATATATTTACAACATCAAAGGAAGCAATCCTATGTATAAATCCGCTGGATAAAACCCTCTGGCAATTTTCTTTTTCCCAATATGGCTGGAGAAATACAGGGGTACAATTTACTTGGTTAGGAACATGGAGCATAGATGAAAAGAATGGAACCATTTTATCTGCAGAATATTGTGATGATACTTCCCCCTATGCTCGCGTTATACGCTCTACAGATGATGGCCTGACCTGGTCAACCGTGTTCGTAAAACAGGCTTACGGGTCTACATCCCCTGAAATTCGTCATTTCCATACCGTTACCGTAGACCCTTACACCGGCTATTGGTATTTATCCTCCGGTGATAGACCGCCTGAATGCATGGTCTGGATTAGTAAAGATGACGGAACTACCTGGACGGATGTTACCGATTATGATTTTGACCCTACCACAGAACCTAAAGTAAGAACACAGGCATTGTTCCGTCTCACAACAATGTGGTTTACACCTCAATATATCTGCTGGGCAACAGATGACCGAATTAACGGTACGGGTGCAAAACTTGTTATAAGCCCACGAACTGAACCCCTTGATATTCATGTGTTAGGGACGGTCTCTTATAACCATGTCCGTAGCAGTATTGAATTTCCTGGCATCGGTTGGTTATTAATTACCGAAGATAACACAGGGCTGTCTTATATAGAAACGACTTTTGTAACAAATGACTTTCACATTATCCCCTGTGGTAAATTACAGGACATTACAGGTTATTTTTCCTCTTCAATTGCGAGCAAACGGGCGTATTGGGATAATCAAAAAAATTGTTATATTGGTTACAGCCTTGCTCGTGGGTTAGTGCCTCGCATAGTTCGATATGAATTATATCGAGATTATCAATTGAATATAAGAATTGAAGAAGAAACCGGCGGAAGAGTCAACATAGAACCCACAAGTAATAACCACTATCGGAAAGGGGAAAAAGTAAAAATCACAGCAGTAGAGGAACCAGGCTATATCTTCACGGGTTGGAGTGGCGATTATGTTTCATCATCAAAAACTATTCAACTTGTAATAGAAAAGGATACCAACCTTACAGCCCATTTTTATCCACGCGACATTGAACCTGAATTTGAGGTATCTCTCACTTCTCGTGTCTCATTGGTTATCCTTATAATCTTCATTTCCATAACTGCAATACTTTCCTTTATTAGAGTTAATCGCATATCTCTTCCTTAATCAGGACTATATCTCCGACCATCAATATACCTTACTGTCTAATTATTACCTTCATGAATAATGAAAACTTGTATTCTTGTATTTAAAGAAAAGTTAATTGCTCAAAATATTCTACATGGAATACTGTTAAACCAGGATGTGTATAACAAACTTAACGAAATGGTTCCCTTTGTTTTTTCAAAAAGAAAATCCCAAGAATTATTAAAACTAAAAGTATATTAAAATCCTTCAAATCGTATCCTTTTAAAAGAGGTTGAATTTAGATATAATAACAGGGACAAGGTAGAAGATAAGGCCCTAACTATCTTCAGAAGGATTAAGATAAGGAATCCGCAAAGAATTTATACACTTACTGCAAAAAATAAGTAGATAAACAAGATGTAGAGAGCAAATGAAAAAGAAAATTGGATATTGGGTTTATATTTTGTTCCTCTGTTTAATCTGGGGAATCGTAATTGCTTTATCCGTTGAATTTAGTACCCGTATCTTGCTTCGTATCGGTAACTTTTTATACAAGCCCTATTTCGAGGCTCAAAATCGAAAAGTTTACGGAATGGTTCCTGCTTCTGAACAGGCAAGACGATATAAACCTATTCAGGAAATACCTCAAAATAGGGAAAAGACAATAAAATCAACCCCAACCACAACTCTTCAAAGGAACAATACGCCTTGTGATAAGAACTACGAATTAACCCTTGAAGGAATGGCAGAATTCTATTTTGATAGAAATGGCAAATTAACGAAGTGGTATGGAGACCCTCTGATAGGAAACTATATTCAATTATTGCTTCAGGGCAAACGATATGGTTATTACAATCCGGATTGGAATAACTTTATTGAGGATATAAAGAATAATCGCTTCCCAGTCAATCCTATTCGTTTGAGATATGAATATTTTTATATCCTCCAATATGAAATTCAATCCAGCCCAAATCAAGATGGGGTTTTATTACGCACAAGAGAAATTCGGGACGCTTACCCACTTTCTCTGAAGTCTCTGAATTCAATTACCAATGAAGATAGTCCCTGGCTTGTTCCTTTTTATTCATATAAACCTAACTGGGAAAAGGCTGGGAATATAGCCAAATATAATAACTTTGGATTTCGTGATGATGATATCATAATGCCCAAACCTGAAGGGTATTTTCGTATTGTTTGTGTAGGTGGTTCAACCACAGAAGAGGGCAACTCAAATGAACTGACTTATCCAAACATTATGGAAAAGAAACTTCGTAGCCACTTTAACACAGACAAAATCGAAGTAATTAATTGTGGGATTTGTGGTATTCGCTCTTTTGGGGAAGTTCGCCGAATTAATGATTATCTGCAATTTGACCCGAATTTACTTGTATATTACAACGCCATCAACGATATATGTTATCACTACATCCCCTACTGGTTAACTCTGCCCAATCCATATAAAAAAATACTTCAACACTCCGTATTTCTAAATCGCCTGTTCAATCGGAAACTCCTGCCATCAGATGATTACATCGCCGAATATTTTCGAGACAATATTTTGCGTCATTTAGGGGCCATGAACTGCGCCTGCAAGAACAAAGGGGTTCAAATGGCTATTTGCAGTTTCGCCTATCCTAAACTCAAATGGTATGAGTTTGTTCCGAAATTCTATTGCGATTTTAATATACGCAATGTTTGGGTCTCATTAGAGGATGTGATGATTACCTTTGATACTTACCTGAAAATTATTCACATCTATAATCAAGAGTTAAAAAACTTTTGCGAAAGGGAACACATTCTGTATATCCCGGTAGCCGAAGAATTCAACGCAGGTATGGACCACTTTTTTGATATATGCCACATGACCCCATTAGGAATGGAGACAAAAACCGAGATTATCGGCTCATATATCGCCCAATGGATTAAAGAAAAAGGCTTTCTTAAATAATCAGGATGAAAAATTTTATGCCATCACAGATTCCTTATCCTCAAAAAAATTAAATTTCTTGTAAATCTATCCTTTTTGATATTATAGGGACATAACAAAATACAAAAGAAAAGATAAGGGATAAAATGTTCTGTCCTAACTGTAAAAAAAACATATTACTTATTATGGAATATGAGAACATCGAACTTGACTTTTGCCCGAATTGTTTAGGTGTCTGGCTGGATGCAGAAGAACTCCAGTGGATATTAGAATCTCAATTTGATGAACATAACCTATTTATAAGAACTACCGTAAATGAAACAAAGAAAAAATGCCCACGCTGCCGAACTTATATGCAAAAAGTATCCCTTCCCCAGAATGATAAAATCGTGTATGATATCTGTCCTGAAAATCACGGTATATGGTTCGACCGCGGAGAATTAGAGAATTTAATTCAAAATCTACCTGAATACCCTGGCACCCATTCCTTCCTCCAATGGCTCCAAACCATATTCCACTATCAGAACAATCCCGAAGAATAATTGATAGTCATTACTATGTGTCCATAAAAGCCAAAGAATAAATAAAATCCACATCCAAAATCCGTCCTGATGATTTCCATTTGTTAAAACTCTTCTGGCATAATCATAGTCAAAATGAAAAACAAACCAATTTCAAAAACTATGGATAGAGTTTTTCATCATGTCAGAACGCATTGCATTATATCCGGGCAGTTTTGACCCGCCTACATTAGGACACATTGACTTAATCCATCGTGCCCGCCGTATTTTCGACCGAGTTATTGTTGCTGTTGCTATCAATGAAGCCAAAACTGCTTTATTCACAGTAGAAGAGCGGATACAGATGTTGAAAGAAGAAATAAACAGTTCACCCGATATTGAAGTAACAAGTTTTGTCGGACTGTCCGTAGAATTCGCAAAAAAGTGCGGTGCCCAGGCATTGATTCGCGGACTTCGTGTAGTCTCCGATTTCGAATTTGAACTGAGCCTCGCTATAAATAACCAAAAATTGGACCCCACAATTGACACCGTATGCTTAATGCCTAGCGAACCTTACTTATTCTTAAGTTCGCGTCAAGTCAAAGAGATTGTCCGTTTCGGCGGAAGTGTTTCCCATTATGTCTCCCCAAAAATCGAACAAAAACTCCGCGAACGCCTACTCAATAAGTAAGTAGTATGATAACCTTTAGGACATAGGTAACAGGGGAATAAATTTAGCGGGCGAGTTTTTTTATCTCATGAACGACCTACGGCAAAAAATCATAGTCAGACTGAGCCGTTTTTATCCGGATGCTTTTTAATAACCTTAAAACGGGTGCAGTCATCTACCCCCCTTAAAATGAATATCGTTTTTGCTCCGGCTTTTCTTTTTTCACATTCGGGACTCTCGGATCATCTGTGTGAATCTATTCCCAGGGTTGTTCCTTCTCATACCGTTGAGGAATCTTCTTTTTATATTTCTTTTCATACTGAGAACCGATGCGATATCTCTTGAATACCTGATATACTCCAAATTCACTTATTCGACGGATTCTTCTTTTCCGAAGGATTATGCTGATGACAAGGGCAGAATAGCCTAATTTCTTTCTTATCTTGACGATAAGACATTCCAGCTCTTGGAAAAGACTATTCCGAATTCTTTCTGGGTCTTCTGGACTAAGGTGATAAACTTTCCGAATTCTGGGGACTATTTTTAAATCGCTTCAAGTATTTATAAAAGGTCTTGCGAAAGATATGACAGAAATAGCACAAATCTTCAACCGTCTTAAAGTATTTACTTTCTTGGTTTTTTACTTTCTGATATTCCACAATCATATTCAGTTTCTGATGAATAAATGGTTCTTGTAGGTATCGGTTCATAGGTAGCACTTCCTCGGTGCTTATGGTTTAGTTGTATAATACACTAACTCAGGTGTTACCTATGTCCTATAGTTTCTGAAATATAAAATGTATGATGCTTTAGTAATATATCGGGATTATTTTAAGCATTTACGGATAGATAAGAGTCAGCGATTTGAAAATGGTCGGGTGTATATAAATGGGATAGAGGGTTTTTGGAGTTATGCGAAGGAGCGGTTGCAGAAATTTCATGGAGTGAGTGCAATGTATTTTGAATATTACCTGAAAGAATTAGAATTTCGTTATAATCATTGGGAGGAAGATTTATACACATTCATTTTAACCTCCATCCTCTTGGTGGAGTGAAGTGGATAATCATCTTTTTTATATAGGTATATGAAACAAAGGAAGTAGGCAGGAAGTCTGTATTATAAAATTATATAACAGAGGAGATTTTTAAATGCGATATTCTTTAAAACTTCAAAAATTATTTTTATTGTTCTTTGTTTGTTTGTTAGGGATTGTTGTTCCTGTTTTTGCACAGAATGCAGAAGCCCCAAAAGAGGAAGCACAATGGTATCAGCCGGAAATCATTGATAATCCGGAAGTGAAATTACTGGCAAAAGAGGGAGCCGGGAAGTTGTATAAAGTGGGTGAGCATTTATTGTGTGTGATGGAAGGGACTTATAAGGAAATGGGGTTCCAGCACGGGAAATTATTGGCGGATAAGATAGAACATATAATGAAGGTTGGATATTTTGTTAAAGCACTCTGGAATAGAGGATATACACGCGAATATGCCTTTGAACAGTCGAAGCGAATGGCGAAATATATCCCGTCGGAATATTTAGAAGAGGTTCAAGGGATTTACGAGGGCGTCCAGGCTGCAGGGAAGAAGGACATTACTTATGATGAGGTGCTTTTAGGTGCAACGGTTCCAGAGATTTTGCATTTTCCTCCCAATCAACCCCCGTCTATGCCAGCGGCTATGCCTAAGAGCTGTTCCAATTTTGCATGTTGGGGCAAGTGGACACCGGATGGGCGTTTGATTCATGGTAGGAATTTAGATTGGACAGTAAGTGCGGATGCTCAGGATGACTCTGTATTGCTTGTATGGCGTCCAAAGGGGAAGAAGCCGTATATGATGTTAAGTTGGGCAGGAGCCATTGGTAGCGTTAGTGGCATGAGTGCCAGTGGATTAACCATTGGAGAAATGACTTTGCCCAGTCCTAATGCAACATTCGACGGTATGCCCTTATTGGTTATTATGCGTAGAGTTTTAGAGCAGGAGACCCTGGAACAGGCAGTTGATGTGCTGGTGAAAGGGCCGCAAACATCGGGTTGGAATTTTATTGTTGGAGATGGAAAAATTCCTTCCGGGCGTGCTTTTGAATCCGATGCGAAACGAGTCGTCGTGTATACAGATAATGACCCCAAGGAGTCCGAAGAGACGGCTCATTGGAGCATTCCGGATGCAGTTCGCAGAACCAATCACCCGATTAATAAAGAGGGTTTGTTAGACCTGGCACAGCATTATGGGCCACGGTTTAATATTAATGTAAAAACATGGGAAGAATTGAAACTTATCCTTCCATTGTTAAAATCACAGGATTCTTATCAGCGTTATGACTGGTTAGGCAAGCAGATAACAAAAGCAGAGAAATCCGTAGATATACGCCGTGCTATTGATATTCTTGCCAATGGACCCGTATTTGGCGATGATACACTGCATTCCTTTGTGTTTGACCCGAAGGAACAGGTAGCGTATGTCTCCGTCGCAGGAAATAACCCTCCTGTTACTGCGACGCGTAGACCTTTTACAAAAGTAGACTTAAAACAATGGTTTAAATAGGTAGAAGCGTTTTTTCTGTCGGATACTTATATAAGTTTAGTTTCGCCTGGTATTGCAACAGGAGGAACGGGCATAGGTCCGAAGTCTAATTTCTCAGGGAAGAGGTTTAACTTGGATTCGTTAATTACCCAATCCCAGGTTACTTCTTCACCTGTGTAAGCCGACATGCGTCCCATAATCGCTGTTAAAGTGCTTTCCGCAATGGCTTGTGTTTCATTGATATATGTGCCATTTCGAATAGCAGAGATAAGGTCAGCGTGTTCTTGCTCATACGGGTTATTTTGCTCACCTGTATACGGATATTCTTTATCTGTGAAGATATATTTTCCGGGTTCTGCTTTACCATGTGTGCCGACAACATATTCTCCAACGCGTTTGTATGTATCTTTGTTTTGTCTGCAAGCACTGGTTACACGGATACCGCCGGGATATTCAAATTCAACAAAGAAATGGTCGTAGATATGACCAAATTCGGGACCCGTTCTCTGTTGTCTTCCGCCCATACCAATAGCGCGTATAGGGTGTGTTTTTAATACCCAATTAATCACATCAATGTTATGTACATGTTGCTCTACAATGTGGTCGCCCGAAATCCATGTGTAGTAGTTCCAGTTGCGGAGTTGGTATTCCATATCAGACCAGGATGAGTCGCGTGGAACAGGGGTATAGTAATCATAATCACCAATCCAATAGCACGAAGCGGAAACGATGTCACCTATGGCTCCTTCATGAATTTTCTTTATCAAAGAGAGATAAGGCTTTTGATGGCGGCGTTGCGTTCCTGCAACCACATTGAGTTTCTTTTCCGTGGCTTTCTCGCCTGTGGCTAAGATGGAGCGAATTCCAACAGGGTCAACCGCAACAGGTTTTTCCATGAAAACATGTTTGTTCTTTTCAATTGCGTATTGAAAATGTTGAGGACGAAACGCTGGTGGTGCAGCAAGAATTGCAATATCTATATCTGTTTCCAGAACACCTTTGTAATTATCCCAGCCCGTGAAGCAATTTTTATCCTCTACCTGAAACGCATCGCCTAATTGTGCTAATTTTGCCTTACATTTCTGAATAGCATCCGGGAAAAGGTCTCCGATAGCCGTTATTTTAATGTTTGGGGAAGAACGAACACAGTCAATCCCGGCTCCTGTTCCGCGTCTGCCACAACCGATAATACCTACTTTCAATGGAGCCGTTTCGGAGAAGGCATAACGGGCTATAAAGAAAGACGCACCCGTAATAGCACTTGTCTTTATGAAATCTCTACGGGAAGGGGTTGAATGACCGCCATGATTAAATGATTGATTTTCCATGAATAAATCTCCTTTTGATTTTTATTTGGTAATAATGTTCTTATTAATATACAAAACATCTGAACAAATAGGATTTTTAGGTTTTGAGTTAACCTGCAAAATAATTATACCGTTTTTGGAGAGGAAAAATCGCTTTGGGAAAGGAAAATATCTTTTCTATAACCAATAATTGAGTTTTTTCTTGTTGATTTTTTGTTCTTTTTTTCTCTTTTTTATCTCCTCTTATTAAAGTTTATTATTTCGCTATTGCTTACCGATATTATTAATACCCCTCCCGCTCTCTTTCATTTCATTTTCCCTCGAAACTCCCGCTGTATTACAATGATTAAAAAATTAAACTTTTATTCAGAGTCTCATACAAAAATAATGGTTACCAAATAAATCTATTAATAGCAAAGGAATTCGAAATGTCTTATCATCTACATTCTCTTCTTAGGAATTGGAATAACACACGAA
>Ga0272448_1003221_pt1 | contig 19628 bp, 17 predicted proteins | sample YNPCB0191_FD_202220 | JGI IMG/M metagenome (GOLD analysis project Ga0272448, IMG submission 202220) | Hot spring sediment microbial communities from Yellowstone National Park, WY, United States - YNP-CB-019-1 | ecosystem: Environmental > Aquatic > Thermal springs > Hot (42-90C) > Sediment... | reverse complement strand
CTGCCATAGTCCAGCTTTAATCAGCACCCTTTGAGTCGTAGGCAGGGTAACAATCAGTTGCTTAAACGGTAACCAACCGTGCGTCCCGGCTGTGCGGACAATGTCGAGACTGCGCGGACTCTTCCATGCCCCATTATCTTCGTACCAGCCGACGATAGCCGCTCCATCGCCACCGACACCCGCCGCCTTGGACCAGCCGGATACTTCATATCGAGTCGCGCCAAGGACTGGAACAAAGCGCGAGTCTGCCTCCACATTCGATTGCTTTCCCGGCGGCGCGGTAATCTTCAGCGCCGAGTCGCCGAAGAGCGTGACTGCCGGGTCTGGCGCAATCACCGCCGAATTATTACCCGATTCTACTGCTGCCAAGTCGCCGATGTCAATCCCCGTTCCAACAGATCCGGGAGTGATCTGTTCAAGCCGATCTGCGCTCGCTTTGGAATATTCCGATCCAAAGTAGAGCGCCTTTGCATACAAACCCCGCGCCTCGCAATACCGCTTGTCGGCGAAAAATAACTCCGCCGCGACGTACTTGGTATTTCCATCGGCTGCCAGCATTGTTGCAAAAGCCGGTGCTATCCATCCCATTAGCCCGCCAACCGGAATGCCGATGGCTACCAAGAACGCAGCCGCGTTCTTCCAGCGCGATTCAAGTGATTGCTCCATCTCCTCACCGCGAGCCCGGACGGTCAACAGCAAGCTGCAAAGTGAACAGAACGCGATCAAGAGCCATCCGCAAGAACTGATTTCAATCCTGCCTTGAGGTGTGAGGGAGACCATCAGTGAATCGATGCTCCCGTGACGCAAGAGATTGAGCGCGCCCACAACATCGATCGTCCGCCCGGTTAGATCGAGATACTCGCGGTCGTTCGTCAATGCTCCGAGCAATTGAACACCCAGACCGATTCCGAATACGACGACCGAAGAGAGCCGCCAAAACCATCGCGCGAGCCCTTGCCCGGCTACCCACAGAAAACCAAATGGCAGAACCATCAACGGAACTATTTCGACTAGGTACCGCGGGCCCCAGTACGAACCGCCCTCCCATCCGAGATAGGAGCCGGCGAAAAGGATGTTGAGCGCGACGAGAATGATGACGAATACAGCCTCCGCCTTTGCTCTGCGGTAGAGGGCGAAGCAAGCCGGCAGAAACAACAGCACCGGCGGCGCGTAGATGAAAAGCCCTTTGCCCGGAGAGAACAACAGACCAGATACCCCCACGAGGAGGTTCGATAGCGAGAAATAGGGCAGGGGATTTCCGTAATTGTACGGACCGATGTCAAAAAAGTTCCCAAACTTGATTACATTCACGATGCCTTGGAATGTCAAACACATCAATGTCGGAATCAAGAACAGAACGACAGACTTGAGTGCGCGAATCCATCGAGTTCTGGATTTCCAATCTGCGCTGGCTGCGGGAAAGCCGAGCGCGACGAATCCGATGAACGCCGGCAGCATCACCAGGTTGGCGACTTTGGTGAGGGCCAGAAATCCAAACGCGCTTGCTGATACCCAGAGCCATTTCCAACTATTGGCAGAGCGTGCCTGATGAATCGCGTAGACAGCCCAGAGAAGACAAAAACCTTGTAGCGCTTCGCGATACAGACCTTTGGAGTAGGGCCACGCGAGGGTCGCCAAACCGAAAACCAGCGTCGTCCAGATGGCGAGACGCGAGGTGAGGCCGACGGCGCGCGCAAACTCGAATAAGATGACGCAGGTCAGCGCGGTAATCAGTGGATTGGAGAGGTTTGTGAAAAGCACCGGGATCCAGTCCGCATCGACAGGCGCTAACTGATTTGAAACGAGCCGACCGAGCGCATAGAATGGAACCACGACCAATCCGTACCCCATTTCGAACTGACTGTACGCGTTTCCACCCACGCCGGTCTGCCCTTCGCCCGGGATGAATGGGATGACCAAGGTTTGTTTTTCGACTAGACTCTTTGCCTGAAGATACCTTTCCGCTTCATCCCCGTATCGAATCTGTCCATAGATCGTAAACACGTACAGGGAGAAAAAGAAACCGAACAAGATGATACTGACAGGGATGGATGAAAGAAATCGCGAATCTAGTTTCTTGAGCCGCGCCAACATCGTCCGTCGTCTCCAGACCAAGACACTAGGCCGGATCGATCCCCACCGCTTCCCCAACCAAAAACACTGGTCGCCGCCGCGTCTCATCGAGATTGCGCCACACGTACTCTCCGAGTGTCCCCAGCATCACCAACTGCGTGCCGGAAACGAGAAGCACAACGACCATCAGCGACGTCCAACCTTCGGCAGGAATTCCATACGCGATTTTGGCGACGACCACAAACGCGGCGTACAGAAATCCCAGCCCTGCCAAAGTGATGCCGATGACCGATGCCAAGCGCAGGGGAAGATACGAAAAACCCACGAACGCATCGAGAAAGTACTTGATCTTCTTCCCCAACGTCCATTGGGACTTGCCGAAAAGACGATCACCGCGCGTGTAGGTCACGGTTTCCATCGGATACCCCAGCCACAGCAAGAGCCCCATCACATAAGTGTTTGTCCCAGCCGTCTTGACCAGATTGCCGATCACTTCTTTGTCGGCAAGCCAAAAGTCGAAACCTTTGGAAGGGAAATTGGGAAACACCAATCGTTTGAACAACCAGTTGAACGCATTGCCCGAAATCCGCGTCAGGAATGGATCGTGGCGTTCCGCCCGCGCCGCAACGACAACTTTCGCACCCGCGCGCCAACGCGCCACCATATCGCTGATCAGCTCCGGCGGATCCTGCAAGTCCGCCGTGATCATGACGGTGCAGTCGCCTTGGGCGTAGGTGAGTCCAGCCAAAATGGCTGCATTCGACCCAAAGTTGCGCACCAAACGCAAGGCTTTGACGCGCGGATCACTCGCTGCCAAGGTCTTGAGCACATCGAAGGAATTGTCCTTACTTCCGTCGTCGACGAACAAAAACTCAAACTCGGATTGCGAAACTTGGGCCGCGACTTGAGCAAGTCGTTGATGCAACATTGGGAGACTTGGCGCGTTGTGATACACCGGAACAACAACTGAAATCTTCATCGATTTGATTTCCAGGAACGAGTTTACTGCTGAATGGGACGCAGCAGATCCGGCGGCACATCGCTCTTGACTCTCGCCGGTACGCCGACCACGATCTTGCGCGGCGGCACATCTTCATCGACCAGCGCGCCGGCAGCGACAATGGCTTGCTCGCCGATCGTGATACCTGCCATCAGAATCGCACCAATCCCGATCGACGCGCCGCGACAGATGTGCGGACCTTTCCGCGCAACCCCCGGTCGCAACCCGATGGTGTTATCGTTGGCGGAGCAAACGTGAGGACCGATGAAGACATCTTCCTCCACAACCATGTCGCCGCCAAAGTGGCTCGTGTCCATCACCCGTGTGCGGTCGCGGATTTCGATGTTATAGTTCAGCATCACGCCGCGTCCAATGACGACCCGGTTCCCGATCCGGCACTCTTCGCGGATGCTCGCCAGGTCACCGATGAGTGTATCATCGCCGATGATGGTCCCGACGTACAGCACCGCGCCGGCGCCAATCACGCAGTTTCTGCCGATTTCCAACCGCGACAAATTTCGTTTGGGTTGACGCTGGATGATTCCGGCGACTTGAGGCACGCGTCCGAGGACTGCATTGTCATTCACCCTCGTGCCACTTCGAATCACGACATCGTCGTGCACAACCACGTTGTTCCCCAAGAGGACATCTTCATCGACCACTGCTCCAGGATAGACGACCACATTCTCGCCCCAGCCTAGCTTGATCGTATCCGGAGATTTTGTCGGTTTGCCCAACGATGCCTCCACGCGAAGATGATTGTCCGGCGACCGCGCTCACAGCGCCGGCTTGCGCGTGTGCCACTCGGTCGCCTGCTCATAGGCGTACGCGACGCGCAGCACGCGCCCTTCGTCGAACGCGCGTCCCATAATCTGCAAGCCCACCGGCAGGTCATCGGCAAAGCCGCACGGAATTGAAATCGCCGGGATGCCGGCGAGCGCCTGCGCCAGCGTGAACACATCCGCGAGGTACATTTGCAGCGGGTCATCCACCTTCTCGCCGATCCTGAACGCGACGCTCGGCGAGGTGGGACCGACGATCACATCCACCTGCTCGAACGCCCGGTCGAAATCTTGCTTGATCAACGTGCGCACTTTTTGCGCCTTGAGATAGTATGCGTCGTAATACCCCGCGCTCAGCGCGTACGTGCCGAGCATGATGCGCCGCTTGACCTCCGCGCCAAATCCATCGCCGCGCGTCGCGCGCATCACTTCCCACATCTCGTCGCTCTCGGCGAGCCGATAACCGTACTTGACGCCGTCGTACCGCGCCAAATTCGCCGAGGCTTCCGCCGGCGCAATCAAATAGTACGTCGGCAGCGCATAGTCCGTGTGCGGCAAGGTCACCTCGACCATCGTCGCGCCGAGCGATTCCAAGACGCGCATCGCCGCGCGCACCGCGCGCTCCACGCCTGGTTGCATTCCTTCGATAAAATACTCGCGCGGCACACCGACGCGCAGCCCTTGCAACGATTCGCTCGACAGCGCGCCGGCATAATCCGGCACCGGGCGATCGACCGACGTCGCTTCGCGCGCGTCATACCCGGCGATCACGCCGAGAATCGTCGCGGCGTCGCGCACGTCTTTCGTGATCGGACCCACTTGATCGAGCGAGGACGCGAACGCGATGACGCCATAGCGCGAGACGCGACCATACGTCGGACGCAAGCCCACCGTGTTGGTCAACGCGGCGGGCTGTCGCACGCTGCCACCGGTATCGGTGCCGAGCGCGAACAGCGTCTCGTCGGCGGCGACGGCTGCCGCGCTGCCGCCGCTCGATCCGCCCGGCACGCGCTCGAGGTTCCACGGATTGCGCGTGGCGAAATAGCGCGAGTTTTCCGTGGACGAACCCATCGCGAATTCATCCTGATTGGTCTTGCCGATGAGGATGCCGCCCGCCGCGTTCAACTTTTCCATCACGGTCGCGTCGTACGGCGGCACAAAGTTGCCGAGGATTTTCGAGCCCGCGGTCGTGCGCACACCGCGCGTGCAAATCTCGTCTTTGATCGACATGGGAATGCCGAGCAGCGGGGGAGCGGGCGTCTGGTCGCGGCGATGCTCCGCCCATTGGGCGTCCGCCGCGCGTGCCTGCTCCAGCGCGCGATCGGCGACCACGGTGAGGTACGCGTGGACGCGGCTATCCACCGCGTCGATGCGCTCGAGCACGGCGCGCGCCAAATCGACCGAACGGATCTCGCCCGTCTCCAAAAGCGCGCGCGCCGCGTGAAGGGTTAATCGATGCAGTTCCACGGTTATTTTCCAGTCAACTCGCGATACAACTCCACCACGCGGTCGATGTTCGTTTCGAGTGAATACTCTGCGACCGCGCGCTCGCGCGCGCGGACCGCCAGCTCGCGGCGAAAATCGGGGTACTCGATCAGCACCCGCAGCGCGAGCGGCAGTTGTTCCGCGATGGCATTGAGATCGATCACGATGCCGGCGCCGCGCAGCGCTTCCGCGTCCGCGCCGACATCGGTGGCGATCACCGCAATGCCTGCCGCCATCGCTTCGAGCATCGCGAGCGAGAGCCCTTCGATCGAAGAGGGCAGAACGAAAATGTCCGTCGCGCGCAGAATGCGGACGCGCTCGCGCAGGTCGCTCACATAGCCCTTGAACAGAATGCGGCGGCTGTGATCGTATTTGCGGCGCAGCCGCGCCAAATCCATTCCATTGCCGACGACGACGAGTTTGTGATTGTCCGGCAGGTCGAGCCCCTGAAATGCCTCGAGCAAATCGCCGACATTTTTTTCTGGATCGACGCGTCCGATGTAGGCGACGAGCAGCGCCGCGCCAATCGACTCTTTGAAATCGCTGATCTCCGGCGAGTAGGTGACGACATCGACGCCGTTGGGAATGACGCGGACGCGCTCGGGTGAAACGCCGTAATCGACGAGCAAGCCGCGCTGTTTTTCCGAAAAGACGATGACGGCATCATAATGCTTTAGCGAGCCGGAGTAGGCGCGATAGAGCACGCGCACCGCGCTGCCCCAAAATGTCGCCGGCGGTCCGTATGGAAAATGCAGCGTGGCAATCGCCGGAATGCCATACGCGTGGCAAATGTCCGGCAGACTGAAATCGAGCTGCGAGAAGGACAGCGAGATGTGTGCGACATCGATATGTTCCTGCTCGATGGTCTGCTCGATAATGTCGCGCGCGCGGGGAGAGGAAAGCATCGCCCGGTTGAGAATGTCGAATGAGCCGAGGCGGATGCCGTCGTGCTCGCGCGGCTGACCGCGCTCGCGGCTCTTGTGATAGAAGAAGGTGACGTGATGCCCGCGCTGCCGCAAGCCCGCGATCATTTCGCGGGAATAAGTCACGATGCCGTTTCCGCGCGGCGACGCGACATGTCCCAACCAGGCGATGTTCATCGCGCAACCCAAGGTGGAAGGATGAGGGATGGAGGAGGGAGAACCCGCATCGCCAATCGATGCTTCATCCTTCATCCTTGAGTATGGCTCGCACGCGGAAAAACTCTCCGCGGTCGTCCTTGTCCGGCGCGTTAGCCAGCACGTCGTCGCGCGGCATCGAAGGCGCCACGCGGTCTTCGCGCATCACGTTCTGCAGGGGGACGACGCTGGCGGTGGGCGGGATCGCATCGGTATCCAGTGCTTGCAACCGCGCGGCGTGATCCAGAATCGCGGATAGCTGCTGGGTCATCCGATCGATTTCCGCGTCGTTCAGTTTCAGCTTGGCAAGTTCGGCAATGTGCTGCACTTGACGGCGTGTGAGTGGCATACGCTTCTCCGTGGGCGCTATTATAACACGAATCGAGTACACAAGAAAACAGGGATACGCGGATACGGAGGGTGGCACGCGCGGCGGGTTGCTGGGCGAGCCGGTGGACCAGCTCGCCCGCTGCCTGTTTACTTGTTTCCGCTCTCGCGCTATAATCCGGTCGATGAAATTCCTCGCGGATGCGATGCTGGGACGCCTCGCCACCTGGCTGCGCCTGCTCGGCTACGATACGGTTTATCTGCCCGATGCCGACGATCACGAACTCGCGCGCATCGCGCGCGCGGAAGACCGCGTCCTGTTGACGCGCGATGTCGAGCTGACGCGGCGGCGCGGCGTGCGGCATGTGCTGATCGAATCGGAGCAGGTGGACGCGCAGCTGCGCCAGGTTTTTCACGCCCTCGAACTCAGTGCGCGCGATGCTTTCTCGCGCTGTGCGGAATGTAATCTCGTGCTGCAAAGCGTGAGCAAAGACCGCGTGCGCGATCAAGTGCCGCCGTACGTGTTTCAAACGCACGACCGCTTCTTGCGCTGCCGGCGTTGCGGCAAAATCTATTGGCGCGGCACCCATTGGGCGCGCATTCTGGCGCAGATCGAGGATTTGTGAACGGCGCGTCGGCTGGGTGTCCGGCTCACGCTGCCGCGGCGCTTGCCTTCAGAAATCGCTCGACGGCGTCGCGAATCTCGGCGTATCCCGCCGTCGTTAAATCGAACCAGCAAATTCGTGCGTCGTCCAGGCGAAACCAACTGTACTGATGATGCACAAACCGCCGCGTGTCGCGCTTGAGCATCCGCACCGCTTCGTCGAGCGAAATGCTTCCGCGCAGGTACAATTCGATCTGTCGATACCCCAGCCCGCTCATCGCCGGCACCTCTGCCGAGTAACCGCGCGCGAGCAACCCGCGCACCTCATCGACCAAGCCCGCCGCGATCATCTGGTCGACGCGCGCGTTGATGCGGCGGTACAACTCTTCGCGCGGTAGCGTCAGCCCGATGCGCAGGACGCGATAGTGGGGCTCCTCACGCTTTTGCTGCGCGCTGATCGGTTTGCCGGTCGTCTCGCATACTTCGATCGCGCGAATGACGCGCCGCTTGTTGCGCGGGTCAATTCTCTCCGCGGCGACTGGATCGATCTGCCGCAAACGCGCGTACAGCGCGGCGGCATCCTCGCGCTCGAGTTCTGTGCGCCGCGCGAGGTTTGGCGCGACGCGCGGAATGGACAATCCTTCTAACACCGCGCGGACGTACAGCCCGCTGCCGCCAACCAGGAACGGCACGCGCCCGCGCGCGTGAATATCGGCAATGGCAGCGTACGCGCGATGCTGATACTCGGACAGCGTGAACGGCTCGTCGGGTTGGACGACATCGAGAAGATGATGTGGCACGCGGCGCCGCTCGTCTGCGGTCGGCTTGGCGGTGCCGATGTCCATCCCGCGATACACCTGCCGCGAATCCGCGGAGACGATCTCGCCGCACAATTCTTCCGCGAGCTTGATCGACAGTGCGGTCTTACCGACCGCGGTCGGACCGAGGATGGCGATCAGTGGTTGTTCCATGTCGTTCCGGGTTGTTCGAGTGGTTTCATTCGTCTGCCATCTGAAACCGCGTGAAACTATAGTGCATCAACCTGCCACCTGCCCCGCGCCGTTCGCGGGGTGCGGGGGCGGCGCCAGGGTGTTGCTGCACTATTTTGGACCATTTGAAACCATCGTTTCATTCCACCGCGCCTTTGATCACCTCCAGCCGTGCCACGCGTCCCGCGCGGTCCAACTCAATCGCGACCAGGTCGATGCGCCACGCGCGGTCGGCATACTCGTCGTGTGCCTGCAAGAATTCCTGTGCGACCGTGAGCAGCCGTGCGCGCTTGCGCGAGGTCAGTGATTCCTCCGGCGCCCCCCGCGCGTCGCCGCGCCGCGTGCGGACCTCGACGAACGCGAGACCATCGGCGTCTTCCGCAATCAGGTCCATCTCGCCCACGCGCGTGGGGCTGCGCCAATTGCGCGCGAGGATTTTATAGCCGCGCTGTTCCAAGAACATCGCAGCCACGCGCTCGCCCGAGTCTCCCAGATTCTTGCGCGCACGATTCGACTTGATCATTTTGCCGCCGCGTCGAATTCACCGTCGCTCACGCGCACCGCGATGGCTTGGCCGCCGCTGACTTGGGCGACGCGCTTGACGATGCGGCCGGTCTTTTTCTCGCGCACGATGGCATAGCCGCGCGCGAGCGTCGCCTCCGGATTCAGCGCGGCGAGATGCCGCATCGTGCCGTTCAGCGTTCCGCGTTTCAGTTCGATGAACTGCCTCGCGCGCGCGGCGACGCGGCGCGCGAGATCGTCCACGCGCTGGCGATGGTTCTCCACGCGCGCTTGCGGCGAGTTGCGCTGCAACGTATGAATCTCTTGCGCCAGCCGTCTCTGCGCGTCACCCAGCCGGTCGCGGGTCAGCTGCGCGAGGCGCTGTTCGTAAAATCGAATGCTGGCGCGCAGTTCGCGTGCGTCCGGCACGGCAAGTTCCGCCGCCGCGCTCGGCGTCGGCGCGCGCACGTCCGCGACGAAATCGGCAATCGTAAAATCCGTCTCGTGCCCCACCGCGCTGATCACCGGCACGCGCGAGTCGTAGATGGCGCGCGCGACGATTTCCTCGTTGAATGCCCACAAATCCTCAATCGAACCGCCGCCGCGCGCGACGATCAGTACGTCGATGTCGAACCGATTGATCGTTTGAATCGCCCCGGCGATCATCGGCGCGGCGCTCTCGCCCTGCACGAGAGTGGGCGCGAGCAGCACCTGCACGAGTGGATAGCGGCGCGACAGTACGTTGCAGATGTCGTGGAACACCGCGCCTTCGCGCGACGTGACGACGCCGATGGTGCGCGGAAATGGCGGCAGCGTACGCTTGTGCTCGGCGGCGAACAGTCCTTCGCTGTCCAGCCGCGCGCGCAAGCGTTCGAATGCCTGCCACAGCGCGCCCGCGCCGGTGAGTTTGATTTCGTCGACGTACAACTGCACATCGCCGCGCGCTTCGTACAGCGACACGCGCCCGTGCACCTCGATCGCGTCGCCGTTCGCCGGCAGCTTGAACACGCGCGCGGCGCCCGAGCGCCACATCACGCAGCGGATCGCGGCGTCGCGGTCTTTGAGCGAGAAATAGAGGTGCCCCGACGCGGCTTGGGTAAAGTTGGAGACCTCGCCGCGTACCCAGACATCGCGCAGCGTCACATCGTCTTCGACAACTTCCTTGATGCGCCGCGCAAGTTGAGCGACGGTCAGAGTGGGAGCGAGATCAAACAGGGATTGCTGCATGGGGAAAATAATGTAGGGACGATCCACCGGGTCGTCCCTACAGAAAATTAAACCCTGGTCACGTAGGATCCATCGCGTGTGTCGACGCGCACCGTGTCGCCGACATTCACGAAGAACGGCACCGTGACGACGACGCCGGTCTCGAGCGTTGCCGGCTTGCCGCCGCCACTCGCGGTATCGCCTTTGAAGCCGGGCGCGGTTTCGATGACCTTGAGGTCCACCGTCGTCGGCAATTCGATTTCAATCGGCTGACCTTCGTACGTGGACAATTCGACCGTGATGTTTTCCTTCAAGAACTTGGCGGCGTCGCCGAGCAAATCTTTGGACAGCGCGGGCTGCTCGTACGTCTCGGTATCCATGAAATGATAGGTCTCGCCGTCGTTGTACAGATACTGGACGGTGTGGTGATCGAGCCGCACATCCTGTACCCGCCCGCCGGATTGGAACGATTTGTCGATCGTCGCGCCGGTCTTGATGTTGCGCAGTTTCGTTTTGATCACCGCGTTGCCGCGTCCTTGTTTGACGTGCTGATACTCCAGCACCTTGTACAGATTGCCATCATCGTCGATGAATGTGGTGCCCTTGCGTAAATCTTGAACGCCGATCATTCTGGGACTCCTATGTGTTTCGATAAGTTCGAGGCGGGATTATACGTCAAAATACCAAACTTGCCAAACTAGCCAAAACCGCCAAACACTCTTTGGCACATTTGGCATCTTTGGCGTTTTTGGCTCATTTGGTTTGCCCGATCCACTTTGCCGCGACCCCCGGTAACTCTTTCAGCGGTCCCTGGTATTTCGATACCGGCGGCAGCGATTCGAGGAAGATGCGCCCGTAATTCTTTGACAGCACGCGTTTGTCCAAGAGGACCACGATGCCGCGATCGTTCTTGGTGCGAATCAAGCGCCCGAAACCCTGCCGAAACCGCAGCACGGCTTCCGGCACCGCGTACTGCGCGAACGAATCATCGAACGTCTCGCTGCGCGCGGCGAAAATCGGATCGCTGGGCACTGAGAAGGGCAGACGCGAGATGACGAGGCAGGAGAGCGCATCGCCTGCCACGTCGATGCCTTCCCAGAACGAGCGTGTGCCTAGCAGCACCGTGCGTTCCTGGGTTCTGAACGTCTCCAGCACTTGGCGGCGCGAGCCGTCGAGGTTCTGCGCGATGACGATGATGTCGTCTTCCTCCAGCGGACGCGAGATCGCGCGGTACGTCGTTTGCAACTGCGAATGCGAAGTGAAGAGAGCGAGCGCGCGCCCTTGCGTCGCGCGGAAGAGATCGACGAGCGATGCCTCGACCGCTTTTTGATACCCCGGCTGTCCCGGTTCCGGAATGTCGATCGGCACGTAAATCATCGCCGCGTTCGCGTAATCGAAGGGCGAGCCCACTGCGAGCTCGTCCGCCCAATCGCCGATGCCGAGTCGCGATTTGATGTGATTGAAATTTTTATCCACGCACAAGGTCGCGGAGGTGAGGATCGCGGCGTCTTTGCCGGCGAACAATTGTTTTTGCAGTAAAGTGCCCACATAGAGCGGCGCGGCGTGCAGGGTAATGTCGCCATTGCCTTTCTTGATCGTCGCCCAATAGATTCCGTTCGCCTGCGGCTTGGTGATGAGCGCGTCCATCTGTCCGCGCGTTTCGCTGACGCGGCGCAGGGCAGACGCGAGCTCCTGTTCCAGTTCGGACTGGCTCGGCACTTGGTACCCGTCCAACTCGCTCCACGCGTGGTAAATCTTTTCTAGCCCCTCGCGCACCTTCAGCAGCCGCGCGCCGAATTCTTCCCAGGCGATTTCGATGCGGCTCCAGTCCGGCTGTGCCCGCCGCGCCGGCGTCAAGCGGATTTGCCGATCGTAGCCGCTGTCCGATTCACCGGGCAGTTGTTCCTGCTGTTCGAGAAAACCCCCCAGCGCGTTGAACAAGTCGTACACGCCGCGCTGCGCGCGGTCGACATCCTGCGCGACATCGTCGAATACCTCCTGTACGCTGCGCTTGACCTGCGGCGGCGCGTCCGAATGGCGCAGACTGCCGGCGAGGTTGCCGATTAGCCCACCGCGCTCGTTCGCCAAGCCGCGCAACAGCGCCTCCAGACTGGAGCGCGAGGCTTCGAACGACAGCGCCTCGGTCGCGCGCGCTTCGAGATGGTGCGCCTCATCGATCACGAGGTACTTGTATTCCGGCAAGACGCGATTTTCCGTCGCCATGTCGCTGAGGAGCAGCGCATGGTTGACGATGATGACGTGCGCGCTCTCCGCCCGGTCGCGCGCACGGTAGAAAAAGCATTTGTTCTCTTGCCGCAGCGCGCAGTGCTCGACCGAGCAGTGGTCCTGATCGCTCGACAGGCGCGACCAGACCTGGTTCTCCGCGCCCATCAGCGTCAGTTCCGCACCATCCCCGGTCGTTGTCGAAGGCAGCCACGCCAACACCTTGGCGAGGACGCGCACTTCGTCCGTGGTCAGTTGGTCGCTTTTGCGCAGCGCGTCCAGCCGCCGGCGGCAGAGATAGTTCGAGCGACCTTTGAGCAACGCGGCTTTGAATTCAAATGGCAGAATCTTTCGGAGGTCGGGAATGTCTTTGAGGTAGAGTTGATCTTGCAGGTTGATCGTGTTCGTCGAAATGACGACGCGCTGATGGTTCTGCGCCGCCCAGTACAGCGCGGGCACGAGGTACGCGACCGATTTGCCAGTGCCGGTGCCGGCTTCGACCAGCAGCGTCGCGCCCGCGTTGAACGCGCTCGCCACCGCGCGCATCATTTCGATTTGCTGCGGGCGGTATTCATAGCCGGCAAATTCCCGCGCGAACGCGCCCTCGGGTCCGAGCAGGTGCACGAGCGCGTCCACATCGAGCGGCGCGTTCGACGCTTTGGGTTTGAGCGGTTGCTCCTGTGGATCGCGCGAGAAAAGCAAGCCCAGCGTTTCGTCCTGCACCATGCGCTTCGCCGCGAACTGCGCGCCAATCGTGCCGGGAGCGAACGCGTGCCGCGCCTGGTCGCGCAGCAAGTCCTGGAACGCGTACTGGAGGGGCCAGTCCGCTTGGTCGCCGAGCCGCGCAATCTCCTGAATGATTTTCGGGTCGAGTTTGCCGGCGCGGCGGAGCAGCGCGACGAACAACGCGTGCGCCGCGCGCGCATCTTCCACGGCGCGGTGGCGCGTCGGAAACTCAATGCCCAGCTCGTCCATCAACTTGCCGAGCGAAAAGCGCGACGCGTACGGCATGAGGATGCACGCCAGCTCGAACGTATCGAGCGCGGGCGGCAGCGCCGTGTAGCCGGCGCGCTGGAGGAACGCGCGGTCGAATTGGATGTTGTGACCGATGATCGGATGCTCGCCGACAAAGCGCATCAGCGCGGGCAGCACGCTGTGTAGCGACGGCGCGCGCTCGACCTGGCTCTGCGTGATGCCGGTGAGCCGCTCGATTTTGTGGGGCAGCGGACGCTGCGGGTTAACCAGCGACGACCAGGTCTCGAGCACTTCGTCGCCGCGGAATTTCACCGCGCCGATTTCAACGATGGCATCGCGCTCGGGTTGCAGTCCCGTTGTTTCCAGGTCGAGCGCAACGTAGGTGCGAGGCATAGGGGCTTTCTAGATATTGGGGTTAGACATTGGAAATTGGAGATCGGAAGGCTTGCGCATCCCACTTGAATCTCCAATGTCCAAATGCCAATTTCATTCTATCACGTTTCGCCGCAAATGCAAACTGATGTTCTACCGCCGAAACAAAAAGACCGCGGGGTTTCTCTCCGCGGTCGCGGAACGACGCGTCGAATCACGGCAACATTCCGCCGTCCATCCACTCTTTGAAGAGACGGAGCTTGTCCGCGTCCCACGCGCCGTCGCACGGCATATCGCCGTCAACGAGCCGCGCGTAAATATCTTTGGCGCGCGCCTTGACGTTCTCGTAGTTAGAGAGATCGATGCCGTATCGCTTCATCGTCTTGACATCGCTATCACGGAAGAGATTTCGCACGTCAGACGCAAACCCCGGTACTGCCATCGGTGCCTCCTATTCACAAAGAATCTTGCGAAGGTCTTGAACCTTCGCAAGATTCTCTTACTTGTTTTCGCGCGCCGCTTTTTCGGCATCCTCGATCGCGCGCCGAATCTGCTCATTCAGCGCGTGCACGCCCTTCGCCAGCCCGCGCGCCAGGTCGTCCGGCGCTCCACTCTCTTTGACCGACTGCGCCGCCTGCTGGACCTGCTCGCTGGCTTTTTTCAGGTGTTCGTCTTCTTTCGCGTTCTGGATCGCGCGGTCGATCTGCGCGCCCAGATCGGCGACCCCCTGCGAAATTTGCCGCTCGAACTCTTTCGTCTGCGGATGATCGCGCGCGACGCGAATCGCTTTCTTCAGTTGTTCACCCAGCTCGCGCAGCTCCTGCGCCAGATCGACTTTGGGTTGTGGCTGTTCGCTCATCGGAATCTCTCTTTCAGCGTGGCAGCGTTCGGATGTTCGAACGTTAAATCTCATGCGGACGCGCCCGGCGATTCTCCCACATCTGCCGCGTCAAACGCATCTGCCCCAAATGCTCATTATAATGCTCGATCACGTGCAAGATGCACCAGCGGACGGCATGCGCATTTGGCGCTTCGCCGCGCAATGCCGCCAGGTCCGATTCAACCAGGGGCGCGAGAATTGCTTCGCTTTCGCGCGCGGTCTCGGCGTACGCCGCGCCCAGCGCCGCGAGGTCTTCGCCGCGCGCACGGAACTCGGCGTCGCGATCGCGTTGGATCGCGCGCCCGCCGACGCATGCATGCACCCATCGCCGCTCCGCGCCGAGCGAGTGCGTCGCCAGCGCGTACAGCGAATTCGTCTCTTCGGGCAGCGGACACCAATTGAGCGCCTCCGCGTCCAGTCCGTCGAGTGTTTTGAGCATCTCCGCGCGCAATTCGCGCAATCGTTCAATGTAGGTTTCGACTTCGGGCAGCATGGCTACTCCATTTCGACGCGATGCTTGCCGGCGCGCTTGGCGCGCTCGAGTGCGCCTTCGGCGCGCCCGAGCAGCGCAAGATTTTCGGAGAGGTCGGAGCCGTCGGTGGACGCGCCGCCGATGCTGACGGTTACGTGCAGGTCGAGTTTCTCGGCGATAAAGTGGTGGTCGGAAATCGTCTGGCAGAGCCGGTCCGCCAGTGTGCGCGCGCCGTGCGCATCGGTCTGCGGAGCCAGGATCATAAAATCTTGCGTGTGGCTTCGTCCGAGAATGTCCGGCGCGCGCGCCACCTTGCGCAGCAGCTGTGCCACTTCGACCAAAACGTTGTCACCGGCGAGAACGCCGTACTGGCGATTGATCTCTTTCAGGTTATCGATGTCCGCCAGCAGAACGGCGAGCGGCGTTTGGTATCGCGCGCTGCGCGCCGATTCGTACGCCAGCAGATGCAGGAGGTAGCGCCGATGGTACAGGCGCGTGAGCGGATCGAGGATCGCGAGCAGTGTGTCGGCGCTGCGAGGGCGCAGGGCGGTAACGTTTTCGCCGGTGCGCAATGCCGCTTCCGCGCGCGCGGTCAGCTCGGCGGATTCAAAGGGCGCGGTGAGACAATCCGCAAAAGGCAAACGCGCCTCGCTGACCTGCCGCGTTTCCTCCCGGTTCGCCGCGAGGAAGATGATCGGCACGTGCTCGGTCAGGTCGAGCGCGCGGAGGGCGCGCGCGACATCCAGCCCGTTCAAACCGGCAAGCGCGACGCTGAGAAGAATCGCGTCCGGTCGATGATCGAGCGCGAGGTCGACCGCCTCGAGTCCATCCGTCGCGACCAAGACCTCGTACTGCTCGCGCAGCGCGGTTTGCGCTTCGCGCACAATCGCTGGATTGGTTGAAGCGATCAGAAATTTTCCTGCCATCGTCTCACCTCATTCGACGAACAGGCGGCGTACGAGTTTTTCTTCCTCCGCGCGCGTCGTAATCTCGCCGTCGAGTCGTGCGTCGCGCAGGCGTGCCAAGATCTTCCGATACATCGGGCCGGCGGGGATGCCCATCTTCTTCAAATCGTCTCCAGTCAATACCGGCGTAATGTCGCGCAGACGCGTGCGAAACAGGTTCACGCGTTCGCGCACCGGCGCGTCGTCTGCCGCAATCGCAAACATCGCGAGCGCTTCGTCCGAATGATCTTCCAGCAGACGATAGATCGCGCTCGGCGCCATCTGCGCGGTCGGCTGAGCCAGCGGACCGGTGGCTTCGTCGCGCAGGGCGAGCAACTGGGAAATCGTTTCCGCCTGCGCGTTGGGGAGCTTGAGCCGCTTGGCAAACTCGCGCGCTTCGGTGCGCGTCATTCGAAACGCGAGCAAACCGAAATAGGTGAGCGGTTGGGGGGAGTCGGCATCGCGCGCGGCGCGGAATTTCGTCGCGTGCCACTCGCTGAATTCGAGTTTGGGAAAGATCGCGCGCAGCACGCCCAGTTCGGCGAGACGCGCCAGCGCTTTCTCCGGCTCGCTCTCCTGGAAAATCAACGTGAGTTCGTGGCGCACGCGTTCGCCACTCACGCGATTCAGCAGTCCGAGCGCGTCGCCGATCAACTGCGCGGTGCGCGGCTCGATCTTGAATCCCAGCCGCTGCTCCAGCCGCACCGCGCGCAAGATGCGCGTGGGGTCTTCGATGAAACTCAAATTATGCAGGACGCGGATGATGCCGCGCTGCAAATCCGCCTCGCCGCCGAATGGATCGAGCAATTGCCCATAGCGGTCCGGGTCGAGGCAGATGGCGAGCGTGTTGATCGTGAAATCGCGGCGGCGCAAGTCCTGCTTGATCGACGAGGTCTCCACTTCCGGCAGCGCGGAGGGGTGCGCGTAGAATTCGGTGCGCGCCGTGGTGAAATCGAGATGATCGACCGGCAGTTTGCCCTGGTCGTCCAGGATCAACTTGGCGGTCCCAAAGCGCGTGTGACCGTGCACGCGTCCGCCACATTTTTTGGCGACCTGCTTCGCCAGCGCAATCGCGTCGCCCTCCACGACCAGATCGAGATCGAGATTGGGTTGATTGAGCAGCAGGTCGCGGACGAAACCGCCGACGATGTACACGCTGAATCCGAGTTCGCGCGCGGTTTGGCTGGCGTCGTGCAAAAGCGCGAGCAGTTCCGGCGGCAGCCATTTCTCCAGCCGTTTCGCCATGTCCACCGCGCGCGCCGGCCGCACGACGCCCCACTGCTTGATGAGGTCGGTGCGGGTGACAATGCCGAGGACGGTCTTGCGTTTCGGATCGACGACCGGCACCTGCCCGATGTCCGACTCGATCATCACCGCGCGCAATTTGTCCAGCGAATCGTTCGGCGAAACGGATACCGGCTTGCGCATGAAATTTTTGATCGGCGCGTTGGCGAGCTTGTGATGCATGGCGCGGTCGATTTCGCGCCGCGTCAGGACGCCGACCAGTTTGCCGCGCTGCATCACCGGAAACCCTTCGTGCCCGTAGCGATTCATCGCTTCCGCCGCGTCCGCCACGGTCGAGTGGGGGTCGAGCGTGTGCACGCCGAAGGACATCAGCTCGCGCACGGTGACCGCCGGCTTGACGCACGTCTTGAGCAGTTTGAGCAGCTTGGCTTTGGTCTCTTTCAACTCCGCGCCGCGGATCAGCGCCGCCGCCGCTTTGTCGTGCCCACCGCCGCCAAACGCTTCCGCAATTGCCGCGACGTCGATCGCCGCGTGATCCGAGCGCGCGACCATCTGGATGTGATCGTCCATCTGGACGAGGAGAAACAGCGCGGCGGGGTCGTGCAGTTCGCGCAGTTGGTGCGCCAACGTTGAAATCTCTTCGGTGTACGAATCCGCGCGCGCCGCGGCAATCGCAATCATGTGCCCGGCGATATTGACGATCTGGGTTTTTTCGATCAACCGCTGGTACAGTTTGCGCTGCGCGTCCGTGAGCGGATGATAGAGGAACTCGTTCACGACCGCGAGATTGGCGCCTTGCTCCAGGAGGTACGCCGCCGCGCGCACGTCGCGCGCGGTCGTCGTCATGTACGAGAGCGAGCCGGTGTCCTCATAGATGCCGAGGAGCAGCAGCGTGGCTTCGATCGGCGTGAGCGGCAGGTCCTTTTCGTGAATCTCTTCGACGAACAGCGTAGTCGTCGCGCCCACATCGCCGCCGAGGAAGGTCATCCCTTTCTGGAGTTCGCGCGCCAGCGGATGATGATCGATGATGTGCACGCGCGCGTCCTGGCGCGTGCCGCGCGCGGAGGGCAGCCCCTGGGTATCGACCAGGGCGATCTCGCGGAATTTTCCGCGCGGTAAATCTTCTTGCCGCGTGAACGACAACGCGTCGCCGTAGAGCGCGCAGAAATCGCGCACGTTGCGATTCATGCGCCGCGGCAATACGGCGACCGCTTCGGGATAGACTTTTTTCGCACCGAGCAGCGCCGCCAGCGCGTCAAAGTCCGCGTTCTCGTGTGTGAGGATGGCGTCCATCAGGGAGAATTATAACACAGTTTCAAGGTTCTTGAACTTGCGCCGGGTTTCTCTGGCGCCACCCCTCGCGCGCGGCGAGCGCCAGTTGGTACATCAGAACGAGATTCACCCCGATGTTGAAAAACACCACCACGTCCGAGGCGAGGGTGTGCGTGTGCGGCGGCGTCACGCCCAGTCCCGCCATATTCAAAATGACGCTGAGGAAACCGTGCCCGGTGAGATACGGCGCATAATGGATGCCAAGCGACCGGGCGATGGTCGGCAGCAGTTGCGAGCCCTGGAATTCGCCGAACAAGTGCCGCACGTGATTCACGCCCGCGCCATAGAAGGCTTGAAACGCGTACAGCGCGAGGAGGATCAAGCCGATGATTTTGCCGCGCCGCGCGAGCGCCAATCCTACCGGCGGGACGATATAGTAGATGAGTGCCACGTAGAACAGAAACTCGCCGACGCCGACGTGATACCAGTCCGGCTCGCGCGTCACCAGCGCATCGTCCAGCGCGTGCAGGCTCAGACCGATCAGACTGAGGCAGAACAGGATCGTGATGGAACGAATGTACTTTTGCCAGTCCGCGGACAATCGATACTTCCTTTGGTTGGGGCGAGCCGCTTCAGTCATCGCCAGTCGAACCCGCCATAGCCGCGGCTGTCTGAAACCTGATGAATCTTTTTCGTCGCCACGTCGAGAATGTAAATGCCGGTCGCATCGAAAAACGCGATCTGCTTGCCGTCCGCCGACCACGCCGGCACCGGGCTGTCCGCACCGATGTGTGTGAGTTGCTCGAACGTGAGCGTGTCCAGATGGATCAGCCACAAGTCCCACGGCAGTCCGTGCGCGTCTGCTTTTTCGACGAGGCAGATGAACGCGAGCGCCACCGCGCACGAATCGTCCGGGGTGGATCGATTGAACGCGTAGGCGCCGGGCAGTTTCTGGGTCGCGGGACCCGACTCGGCGAAGACGATGGTGCGCATGTCCGGCGAAAAGCGTGGACCATAGATCGCGGCGAAGACGCCGTCTGCCAGCAATTGCTGCGGATGGCTGCCGTCGATGTTCGCCATCCATAGACTCGACGAGTAGGTGTTCAGGTTGAGTTGGGAATAGACTATCTTCTTCCCGTCCGGCGAGAGGCTGGCTTCGC
>Ga0272448_1003220_pt1 | contig 19631 bp, 5 predicted proteins | sample YNPCB0191_FD_202220 | JGI IMG/M metagenome (GOLD analysis project Ga0272448, IMG submission 202220) | Hot spring sediment microbial communities from Yellowstone National Park, WY, United States - YNP-CB-019-1 | ecosystem: Environmental > Aquatic > Thermal springs > Hot (42-90C) > Sediment... | reverse complement strand
CGACTCAAACGTGTCTATTCAGTCTTGCGGGACAGAACTCCGCTAGCGCTGAGTAGACCACCAACGACGGTCGTATCGAAGCGCGGTGGAGCCTTGACCGCCCTTCGATACGCTTCGCACTCAGGGCTAGCGGAGTGGACATTCCCAGAAGACTGAACAGTCTCACTCAAAAGTGTCTATTCGGTCTTGCCGGGACTGATCGCCCGGGTCCGCGTCATCTTGACTTGATTCAGGACCTGTCGCGCCGCCGACCGGATGGCGAAGTGAGTTCGCCACGGCAAGAGCCTCAAGACTGAACAGTCTTAATTACGGGTCCGCAATGCCGTCCTATGCGACCGGTCCCAAGCCACGCAGGCAATCGCTACAGCTTCGTTTCTTCGGTCGGCTGCTCATACGCCGGGTCCGCGCCGTAGACCGCCGCCCTCACACCGCTCTTAAGGGCGTTGACGTTTGTCGAGTCGTCCGGGTAAACACGGTTCGTCAGAATCACTATGAACGTCCCCGTAAACCGATCGATCTCCACGGACGTCCCTGTGTAGCCAGAGTGCGAGATCGTTGCCGTCTTCGAAGTCAGCTTTATCGACCTCGGCGCGCGGCGGTTCCTTGACAGCCCCCAACCCAGCCCCCATGATTGCTTCGGCTGATTTAGTATCTGGTTCGTAAACAGCATCTCGACCGTCTCAGGCGCCAGCACCTGCTTGCCTTCCCATTTGCCGTCCGCGAGGATCATTTGACAGAACCTGGCTAGGTCGTTTCCCGACGCAAACAGACCGGCGTTGCCGGGACAGTGGTAGCCGTCGCGATAGTAGTTGGCAAGCGGATCGTGAACGTTGCCCTGGCTGTCCAGCGCGCGCGAGGTCGGCGGACAAAGCTGTTTCTTGGAAATGCTGAGGTAGTAGCCGGTGTTGAGCATGCCAAGCGGCCTGAACACTCGCTTACGAAGCAGCGTTTCCTGAGAAACGCCCGCCGCCTCTTCGTTGACGCGCGCCAGCGTCAGGAAGTTGAGGCAGGCATACAATCGGCCCTTGTTGGTCTCATACTTGAGCGGCATCGAAGCAATATACTTGATCAGCGCGTCCGCATGCGTCTCGTCTTCCGTCCTGAGCTTCTCTGCGTTGGCGGAACTGGTGTATGCGGCAAGACCGGACGTGTGGGTTATGAGATTGCGGACGGTGATCTCCCGCTTGTCGTCCCGATCCCACCAAGGCAGATACTTCGAAACCGGATCATCGAGTCTGAGCTTGCCGTCCTGCAGCAGCAGAGCAGTCGCGGTAGCTGTGCCGACCGCTTTCGAGCACGAGGCCATATCGTACGGCGTGTCGAGCGTTACAAGCGGTGAATCGACATTGTAGGTGAAGTGACCGTAGGCTTTGGCGAACAGCACCTGATCCCTGGAGCCTATCACCACAACGCAACTGGGAGTATCGTGTTTGGCAATCGACTCCTGAACCACCCTGTCGATTGCCTTTCGAGCGGCCTCATCCAGCACGGGAACCGCACAAGCAGGTCGCAGCGCGCACAAAAGCAGTGCCCCCGACACGAGAGCAAGTCGAGTCTCCATAATCACCTCGGTGATATTCCCCCCAACCGCTTCTTCGCCGCCCCGCCCGGCAAGTCCTTGGAATCGCGCCCGCTCTCCCAACGTGACTGCTCGGCTCGCGCCGCGTCATACTGAACCTGATTCAGCAACCAGACTGCCCGATCCGCACCGACTTGCCGGTCCTTGCCGACTCCTCCGACGCAAAGCAGATGTCGTGAACGTGCTTGGACCGCGGGATCGACGTCATCGGCTCGATGTCGGCAAGAATGCAGTCAACCAGGTGATTGATCTCGCCAAAAAACGGGTGGTGCTTCACATCGCCGCTGTCGGGCAGGATCGTCGGCCAAGTCGCCCATCCGGTCTGCCCTTGACCGATCTCCGGATGGCCGAAGGTTCCCAGGCACTTGTCGCCGTAGTACTGGTTGTTGCGGATCGTGCCCTTGTCGCCTGCAAGCAGGATGTTGAACATATACGGCGCGTTGGCCTCCAGCGAGCACGTGACCTTGCCTACAGCGCCGCCCTTGAACTTGCATATCGTGACCGACGTGGGATCGTACTCATAAGGCCCGAACGCCTCCTGGGCGCTCCTGGACGAGTAAGCCGACACCTCCACCACCTCGTCACCTACGAAATACAACATCCCGTCGACCGCGTGACACCCCGCCGACAGCAGCGCATTGCCGCCGACCGATTTCTTGATGTTCCAGGCAAACTGCCCATACCAAGGCCCTATGGCGTGAAAGTAGTCCACCTCGGCATAGAATATGCGCCCGACCGCCCCGTCCGCAAGCTGCGCATGGATGATGTTGAACAGCGGATTCCATCGCAGCACGAAGCTGACGATGGTCTTGCCGGGCGACCGTTTCGCCGCTGTTACCAACCTGTCGGCGTCCTCGCGCGTGACTGCAATCGGTTTCTCCATAACGAGGTGCTTGCCTGCTTCCAAGGCGCGAATGCCAAGTTCGGCATGGCTGTCATTGGGCGTTGTCACGGAGATAATTTGAACCGCCGGGTCCGCCAGCAGTTCATCGAAGCTGGTAGTGGTCTTGCACGACAGCCCGCACTCGGCCGCGACGCGTCTGGCGCTCTCAATACGCCTGCTGCCGACCGCCACCACCTCGCAGTGCGGATTCTGTTGATACGCCGCGATGTGCTCGGTGCTCACCCATCCCGCGCCGAACACCGCACAGCCGAACTTCGATTCAGCCATATCCCGTTCCCTCCATTGCCGCTGCACCGCCGGCCCTGAGCATGCCCGGTTCCGGGGTCGTATCAAAGGGCGGCGCTATCTGACTACTTCTCCGTCCGGACGCTCGATCACTTCCGCCAGCTTACGTCCGGCAGGAATTTCTTGAGGTTGGCGATCTCGTCGCGCAGCTCGGCGGCGCGCTCGAAGTCGAGCTCCTTGGCCGCCTTTTTCATGTCGCGCTCCAGGGCACTGATGTGCGAGAGCAACTCGTCGAGCGCGAGCGTTTCCGGCTTGACGGCCTTTGTCGGCCTGCCCGCGCGCGAATCGAGCTTTTCGGTCTCAATTATGTCCCGGATCGCCTTGGCGATGGTCGTGGGTGTGATTCCGTGCGCTTCGTTATACTCGATCTGGACGCGGCGCCGGCGATTGGTCTCGTCAATAGCACGCCGCATCGACTCCGTCACGTTGTCGGCGTAAAGGATGACCTTGCCGGACACGTTCCGCGCCGCGCGGCCCATCGTCTGGATCAGAGACCGCTCGTCGCGCAAAAACCCTTCCTTGTCCGCGTCGAGTACCGCTACCAGTGACACCTCCGGCAAGTCCAGCCCCTCGCGCAGCAGGTTGATGCCGACGATCGCGTCGTAAACCCCCAGCCGCAGATCGCGCAGGATTTCGGTGCGCTCAATCGTTTTGATCTCCGAGTGCAGGTAGTTCACCTTGAGGCCGAGGTCGAGTAGATACTCGGTGAGATCCTCGGCCATCTTCTTGGTGAGCGTGGTGACCAGCACCCGTTCCCCGACCTCGGCGCGCCGCTTGATCTCGTCGATGAGGTCGTCGATCTGCCCGGCGGTCGGCTTGACCACCACTTCGGGATCGACCAGCCCGGTCGGACGAATCAGTTGCTCGACTATCTGCGCACTGTGCTTCTTTTCGAACGGCCCCGGCGTCGCCGAGACGAATATCGCCTGATTGATCAGCTTTTCGAACTCGTCGAATCGAAGGGGGCGGTTGTCGAGCGCAGACGGCAGCCGGAAGCCGTATTCGACCAGCACCTCCTTGCGCGACCGATCACCTGCATACATACCATGAAGCTGTGGTATCGTCTGGTGGCTCTCGTCTATGAACAGAAGAAAGTCGTCCGGAAAATACTCGACCAGCGTATGCGGGGTGCTGCCCGGCGGCCGGCCGTCGATGATGCGCGAGTAGTTCTCGATCCCGTTGCAGTAGCCCAGCTCGCGCATCATTTCCATATCGAACCGGGTACGCTGTTCGATCCGCTGCGCCTCGAGCAGCCTGCCCCGGCTCTCGAACCACTTCACTCGCTCTTCCAGCTCCTGCTCGATTTCGGCAAGCGCACGTTCCATGTTCTCTGTGGAAGACACGAAATGGGTTGCGGGGAATACGGTCAGTTCCTGCTTGCCACCGATAATCTCGCCGGTAACCGGGTCGATCACGCTGATCTTCTCGACCTCATCGCCGAAGAAGCTGATCCGCGTGACGACCTCTTCGTCGACCGGTTGGATCTCCAGCACGTCACCGCGCACGCGGAAAGTCCCCCGCCCGAGAGCGATGTCGTTGCGCGTGAACTGCATGTTGATCAGCTTGCGCAGAATCTCCTCGCGATCGTAAACGTCCCCGACGCGAATCGTCAGGACCGTTTCCGAGTAGCTCTCCTTGCTGCCGATGCCAAAAATGCAGCTCACGCTCGCGACCACGATTACGTCGCGCCGCTCTATGACGGCTTGCGTTGCGGAGTGGCGGAGCCTATCGATTTCGTCGTTGATGGAGGAATCCTTTTCTATATATGTGTCGGTCTGCGGGATGTAAGCCTCGGGCAAGTAGTAGTCGTAGTAGCTGACGAAGTACTCGACGGCGTTGTCGGGGAAAAACTCGCGAAACTCCGCGCAGAGCTGGGCGGCGAGCGTCTTGTTGTGGGCGAGCACGAGTGTGGGCCTTTGCACAGCCTGCACGACGTTGGCCATCGTGAAGGTCTTGCCGGACCCGGTCACGCCCAGCAGCGTCTGGTACTTGTAACCCGCACGAAGTCCCTCAACCAGCTTTTCGATGGCCTGGGGCTGATCGCCGGTGGGCTTGAAATCCGCTCGCAGCCTGAACTCGCGCATCGAGTTTCATGATAGGCCGCGCGGTGTGGATGGTCAAGGTCTAGAGGAATCTGCTTTCGCGGCGTAAAAGCACATGCTTCGGTCGCCGACCCCGCAATGAGGCCCCGCGGCCGGTTGCGTCCATGAAGACTGAGCAGTTACGTGCAACGGCGGACAAAACAGGTGATGCCGAAGAAATCAGAACTGGAGCGCCGAGAACTCGACCCGGAACCGGCGGCTCGCGCTCGACCAGATCAGGTCGATCTCCTGCTTGCCGATGCTTCTGGCGAGCGAAAACTCGACATCAGGGTAGCTGTAGGTTCCGAACTTCTGATAGGTGCCGAGCACGCCGAGCCGCCATAGCGCGGCAAAGTTGTAGCTCAGGGAGCCGAACGCGCTGACGCTGTGGTCGCTAAGCCCGGCTGTGGCGTAGGCGTAGGCGTTCCACTTGGCCGACGGCGACACGCTCAAATTGGCGCTAAGCCGATGAGTGGAATAGTCTGAAGTGCCGCTGCCCCATGAGTACGAATAGTCCAGCCCGAACCCCCCCGAACCTCCGAGCGTTCGATAGATGCCCGCGTTTGCCGTCATGGTCGTGCCGCCGTAGGGTCCCCAGTTGCGACTCGCGAGCAGCGAGGTGTTCACACTGCCCAACCCGCCGGCCTTGATCGGCCTGCCGTAGAGCTGAAGTCCGCACCCGGTGCCGAAGCTGTTGCGAGAATCCAGGCTGAGCTTGGAAGTCAGCGAATAACTCAGCGCACCGCCCATAATCGACTTCGGCCTCGACTGGATGTAGGCGTCGCTTGCAACCGAGCCCGGCGCGCCCGTCATCTTGTTCGCGCGGCCATTGACCGACAGCGTGTAGCGCGGCAGCGACCGGGTGTAGTTCACGCTGCTGAAGAGACTCCGGTGCGCCGGAAAGTCTATGTATGTATAAACCTGCGAATCATTGTCCAACTCCCTGCGCTGCGTCCACCTTGCCCCCCAGTCGCTTGCGGACGTAATGCGATTAAGAAGGAAAGTGCCCTCGGTCGAGCCGCCGGAGTTGTAATCTTGTTCAAGATCGAGCTGCCAACCTGGTCTGCCGGAGTAATAACCCCATCCGCCCGGCTCGCTTCGCCGCAATCGCAGGGCGCCGGTGCTGGTCGGGGTGAGCGAGTAATAGAATGGCAGGTCCATTCGGATGCCGTCGGTGCCGTAACTCAGCATCTGGCTCGTTCCGCTCGCGCCGCCCTTGAGATTGATGACGTAGAGCGGCACGCTGAGCATCTTTGTGCCGTCCATGTAGAAGATTGCCCGCTTGAACTTGATCTCCTCTCCCGGTCGGATCACCAGGCTGGCGGCCTTGACGAACATCGATGCCTGCGTGACCGGCTTGTAGTCCATCGAACGGGTCTGATCTGCGTCTTCCGTGGCAGGCTGCACGAATAAATCTCGGCCGCGAAATATCATTCGCTGCGCGCCCTCGGACGCTGGGGTCAACAGAACTCCGGTCATGGAGTTGAAGTCATAGTACAGAGCGCTAGCTTCTACACACTTAGACTCCCGCCGAAGTATGATATTCTCGACGCCCATCTTGCATCTCGCCCGCAGGATGTTAGACCGCACGTCGATCTGCGCTTCCTCGGCGCGAATGGTCAGCCCCCGGTGTGCGATGTCCACTCCGCCTGCCGCGTCCACTACGCCTCCTCCGGCATCGTAACCAAGATACTTCTTGGACGCAACGGTGATGAACGACTCGTCGAAAAGCTCGGTTCCCGGCTCCAGAAAATCGACGCGAAGCTGTGCGACAGCATTTCCGACGGTCGCCACCGCGGAAACCATTGCCGTGCCGACCGTAACGCTGCTCTGGAGTCGCACGCGCGCGACACCCGCAACCGTGCGCGCCGTGCGCTCGATCGTACCGATGCTGGAGGTGAAATCGACCGTGGTCCCGTCGCAAACCGGCCTGCCTGTGGAATCCCGAACCTCGGCCGATATCGTGGTCTCGCTGCGGCCGTCCGCGACAATCGCCTGCGGATGTGCCTTCAGCCACATGGTGTAAGTCGGCGGCACGCCCGCCGCCGGCATGCCGAAGGCCAGAAATACCGCAACCAGGAATGTGGATAGGGCACGCATCAGCCTAATGATACTCTACGGCTTGTTAGAGGTCAAACACGCCCCACCGGACGTGTCTGTTCAGTCTTGCGGTACCGAACTCCGCTAGCGCTGAGTAGAGCGCCAACGAAGGTCGTGTCGAAGCGCGGTGGAGCCTTGACCGCCCTTCGATACGCTTCGCACTCAGGGCTGGCGGGGTGGACATTCCCAGAAGACTGAACAGTCTCCACCGGACGGGCCTGCTCAGTTCTGTGGGAATCTCGATCCGTTGGCCGTGAGCAGGCGCGGTCTGTGCGCCGTATCGAAGGGCAGAATGGAGCACGTGTCTTTTGACACGCGCAGGACGCGCTTCGATACGCTCGTTCCTCGCTGCCGAGGACCCACCGAGATAGGCCCGCAACAGCACCACTACTTCGCCTTCTTGGGCTGTGTGGCCGCTTTGACATCCGCAGAGGAGGTGGAAAGCAGTTTCTCACTGAGCGCCTCAACGGCCTTTCCCGCGGCTATCGAGCACAGTTCCTCTTCATCCATCGCCTGATCGCCGGCTGCAGCCGAACCGCCCACCATGAACTCCTGTATCACCTTGCCCGTCTTGGCCAGAACAAGATCGGCTTTGAGCGCGACATCGGCGGTCTTCTTCTGTTTGTCGTAGGTGTAGCCTTCTACCGACCCTATCAGGTAGTAGTCAGCGGCAAGGATTTCTGCGAGCTTGTCGGCCTTGGCCTTGTCCGTAAAAAACGGCCCTTTGGAGTCCTGCTCCTTGACTACGTGATCGTTCTCGACGGCCCGCCTGATCGGCATCAAACGTTCGTCGTAGAGCAACACGGCATAGCCCTTGCTGGTCGCAAGCGAACTGCGAATGTACTCCGCTATGCTGCGGCCGAAGTCTTCGGGCAGGTTTGCAGCCGCGTCGGGGTCCTTATCGAACGGGAAGATGACCAGCGACTGCCTCGCCGCGGACTGCGACTTGTTCTTGGACTTGATAAGCCCAAAGAGCGCCGCATCGCAGCACGCGGCAAACACCAGAGCCAGCATCGCGCACAAGACCATGCATGCCACAAGTTGTCTCTTCCCCATCTTTATCATTCTCTCAGATCCCTCCGTGTATTCGCGAGTGGCCTCGGCAGCCGAGGCAAGGAGGGTGCGGCCCGATCCTTATGTCGGGCCGCACCTTGTGTTTCTAGTCCGGCGCGGCAGGCGGCATCTCCATCTCTTCCGGAGATGTCGCCGACGGCGAACCCTCACTGCCGACCGAGAGAACGCCCGCGTAGTCGGAACCTGCTCTGGGATTCGGGTCGATCTCGAGCTGGCAGTTGACGTTGGCTTTGATCCAGTAACCGCTCCAGGCCTTAAGGACCCGCTCCGCGCCCGATGCGGTGGGCGAGACCAGAACGTAGTTGCGTGTGGCCGGGTCATAGCGCCACGCGTAGTCGGCGATCCATCCAGCTGCCTTAGCCTCGGTGAGTGTCTTGGTCACTCCAATGTAGGTCACCTTGAGCTCGCTGATCGGCAGGCCAACGTCCTCTCTAGGATACTTTTCGTATCGCAGATAGACCGTCGTAGTGCCCGCCGGCAGCGGCGTGGTAAGGTGAACCACACTGTCGCCTCTGCGGTACGGCGTCGTCGCCAGGCCGGGCTTGTAGTAGTTGGTCGCGGTCTTGATGTCGGCGTTAGGCGTCAGATACACGCCGAGCAGTTTCGCGATAGATTGCGGTTCCACGGGCCGGACGCAGTCCAATGTGCCCGAGCCGGAGCTCGACTCCGCGGTACCACTGCCCCACTCCTTCTTCCAGTTGAAGAAGATATTGCCGATCTGGTTCCAGCCCGCGCCCAACGAGATCGTGCACGGCTGCAGCAACGGCAGCCTCGTATTCAAATCAAGAACCGGCGACCCGGTGCTGGTCACCTGCAGCGGATATGCCTTCGCAAGCACCTTTATCAACCTATACTTCGAATGAGTATACCGCGGATCGCCGCCCACAATCGCCCTCTGCACGGACGGGTTGTCGAGCGTGGTCCAACCCTCGTCCACGGCCGACTGCGAGCCAACATAGTCCACCCACACCTGGGCCGTGCCCGCCGGCAGTTGCGATGTGAGCGCTATTTGCGTGTCGCCCGCCTTGAACGGAACCGTCGCCAGGCTGTGGATGTAGTAGTTGGTTCCTCTCTTCGACGAGTTGTCATAGACGCCGTTGATGTGCGACGCATAGAAGCCGATGGGAACAACCCAGTTCGTTGTCGGCGTTGCAGTGGCAACGCTGACGGGTCCGAGCGGCTCAGCCGCCGGATAGCCCGATCCAGGTATTGCCGGATCGGCTACCCTGGGCTTAATCCACACCGCGTCTCCCGGTTTGAGAGGCGGGAACACACCGCCAACGGTATACCAGAAGTACTGTCTGGACTGCGGCACCCACCTCGCTATCTGCATCGGCAGCGCCCTGTCGTAGCCGAATATGCCGCCCGGGTTGCTGGCTCCGATGAGCATCGGCGGGCAGATCATGTTGGCCACCGGCGGAGAGGTATCGGGCAGCAGCGGATTCTGCACCGCAACAGTCAACGATGGCCCGCTCACGTCAATGCGAATTTCGTCGTTATGGCCGTCGATTACCGCGTCGGTGTTCGTTGCGTCGTAGGTCTCGTTGCCCGGCCAGCTCGCATTGATCTTCCACTGCCCGGCGTCCGTAAGCGTCAGGCTGTTGCCTGTCACCAACGTGGGATCGGCGCTGCTGTAGTAGTAGACCGTGAGCGGCCCCACCCAGTTATTGCCGATGTGCCTCACTTTCGTCGCATCCATGCTAGCGTTCAGCGACAGTGTCGTCGAATCGGGCTTGGTGATCGTTATTGTAATGTTCGTGATCGACGACGGCGCGGATGATGCGTCGATATACGGGAAGTACATCCGGCTGCCATACACCACGTCGTCCGAAGGATCGGCAGTGCCTCCGTCATCGATGCTGCCTCCAATCACGATCTCCTTTCCGACGACCGTCCGGCTGGTTATGGGTTCGCCGTCCTTGCCGATCGGCTCGATCTTGAAGTATGGGATCATCAGCACGGGGCCGTATTTCACATTGGGAACGCCCGAGGCGAATACGGACGCATCCGTGCCGTCGCTGGCGACCACAGTGTATGAATGGTTGCCGGGTCCGAGCTTCTTACCGGTCACCTTCGCCTGCCATTCCGGCCAACGCGCCGGATCGGCGCCGGTGTAATCCGGCGTAGCGGGCGGCGCAGGCGGCGCTGGCTGAGTCAGAGGCACCATAGTCATCGGGAATCGCTGTTCGGTCGGCTGGCCCGGATCCACGATCAAAGTCAGCGCCGTCTGACGCACCCCGCTGAAGTAAGCTACAGGCGCATCGTTGTCGGCGTCTTTATACCACGCCCGGTATACGAACGTGTCGGTTGTCTTGCCGGAATCGCCGGCCGTATCGCCGCTCGGCAACAGCCTCTGCACGAAGTAGTCGGTGATAACCGGCTTGTTGTTGGCCTCTCTGACGGTGATCATCACTCCGGTCAGAGGAGTCGCGTCCTGAATGCCGTCGTTGGCCATGAAAGTCGCGTCGTAGGTGCCGATCGGCAGGTCTCTGGTTCCTCCCGGCTTCTCGCTTGCGTCTATCGAACCGGAGAACCGCACGCCGGTTGCCCAGTTCGGCGACGTGTCGACCCTCGACATTGCGATCGTGTAAGTTTTTGTCGGATCGGCCTGGTTGGTCAGTACCACCTTGACAAACCCACTCGCGGTCGGCCCCACGCCGTCCTGATCCGAGTATGTGACCGTAAATGTGAACACTGCCGCTCCCGCGGTCTTGTCCACGGCTCCGTTCCGAAGGGCCGGTTTGTAGTTGACCTTGACTTTCTCGTCGTTTGCGCCGGTCCCGCCCGGATCCATCGGGTACCTGGACGGTGTCGTGACAAGCCCGTCGGACGCCTCGAAGTGGTATGGATGCGTACCCTCGGGCACGTCCGTAAGCGTCACGGAGAAAGGCACTCCCGTCTTGTAGTCGGTGCTCGAACTGGACGGCAGCAACTGCGCCGTGCGTCCGCTGTCATTGAACACCACTTTGACGTAACCCTGCACGCCGTCGTGATAGGTCGGCGGGTCTCCGTCGGCATCCTTGTAGAGAACGGTGAACGTCAGCGGCTCGCCCGCCGTGAATATTCCGTGCGTGACCGGCGTCGTCACCGGCGCCGTGCCCGGCTCGGCAATGAAGTGCTTGATATAGACCGGCGGCCACGGCACATACCGAATGTTGACTGCCGTGCCGGGAGCCAGGGATCCCAGCAGAGGAATCGTGGAGGCTCCGGGGCTCCAGGCGGCCGTATCCGCCAGGTTGCTGCCGCCCGCCGGCACGGTAACGCTCACCACATACGCGATCCTGTCCGGGAAGGCGGGTATTATGTTATCTCCTGTGGCGTCCGCGGTACCGCTTTGCGTCGCCGTAGCGGGCTTGTACTTTATGTAGACGTCCGTCGTTCCGGACGGCAGTGCGCTCGGCAGCGTTATGGTGGTATCGCCCGTGGTGAACGGATTAACCGCATACGCGGTTGTCAGCGTAGGATCGCTCGACACATAGACGGCCGTCACCGACCCAATTGCCGACGGCACATCCGGAGTCACCGTCACCAAGTTCACCACCGATCCGTGTTGGATCAGATCCTCCGTGTCCGGCGCGGCCGGCAGGCTGGGCGAGAGCTTGATGGGATCGCCGGTTGCCGGCGGGTTTGGCAGTGCCGTCTTGTCCAGGTAATCCACCCGCTGCGCTTCGGGCAGGTGAGCATCCCAGTTGGCGTTGCGATACACGCCCAGCACGCTGATCATGCCCGTATAGCTGCTCGGGATCACCCGGTTCAGCGAAGTCGGCGTCCCGTACTGCGACCTCGGACCGCGATACAAAGTGCTCGAGCCCGACTTCGACAGCACCGGCGCCGAGTTGTTCGGATCGGTCGGCGTGATCACCGTCGGCCCCGTCGCATCGCCCAGACTTGGGAACTTCACGACCGCCGAGTAAGGCGCTTTGTTCGTATAGCTGGCCATGTTAAGCAGCCACAGCGGCTTGGTCTCTCTGGTGCGCGCGGTGAAGTGGTACTTGTGAGCGCCGACCGCAAGGCCCGGAACGGTTATCTTGTAATCCACTCCCGTTGTGTAGTTTTGCTGGCTTGGATCGACCTTGCTCATCAGAAGGCCGTTGATCCTGAACTGGACGTATCTGGCCGATCCGGTTGCCGGATCCGGCGGCACGAGCAGTTGATCGTTTTCGAGGTTGTCGGCCGCGATCACCAGCTTGTTGGACGTGTTGGACTGGATCAGATACACGCGCAGGTACGGGGACGGATACACATCGCTCCACTTATCGCCGTTGGAGATCTGCATCAGCTTGCCGGCGAATTGATCCGTCGTCCAGTTCGGATCGGTGAGGTTGCCGTAACCGTCGTCAAGCTTGGCGACTATCACTCTCTTCTTTGCCGGCTGCAGAGGATCCGACTCGAGGCCGACAATCACCCCGATCATGGGCGCCGCGGCATCCTCGTTGATCCCCGCATCCACCCAGAGCCTGGGCGATCCCGATACGTCCGCTCCCATGCTGTCGGTAAGCGGATCATAAACGTAAGGCGGATCGTTGTCGAGATCCTTGAGGTTGACGGTGTAGTCAACGCTGTCCCGCGTGCTTATGCCGCCCGGAAGATTGGGGCTGACCGTTCCGTTGCTCAGCGTCGGCGGATCGTTGACCCACGGCCCATCTATATCGAGAATGTCGTAAGTGTTGAGGCCGCGCTCGGTCTGATGTCCTCCGTTCTTGTCGAACCAGGCAATCGCGGCCCCGTCGGAAGCTTCGAAGTGATATGTATGCGATCCGCCCGTCAACCCGGTGGTAGGCGTGTACGTATACACCGCTCCGGACTTGTAGACCGGCGTGCCCTGCACCGCCGGCTTCATGTCATAAGGCACGCCGTCGATGTAGACACGCACATACGCAGGCATCTGGCCGTTCGGCCCGTCGATGTCGGTATACTTCACCGAATACACGTACCCGGTATTGCGCGAGCCCGTAATCGGCGTCACCTTGCCCTCGGAAAGCGAAGGCAGAGTGTTGGGAACCAGCACCTTCGGCATCCGTGTGCCGAAGAAGTAGCTCACCTGGACCTTGTCCGTCGGGGCGAGCGGCGTCGCAAGCTCGCTCGCGTCGAACCGCAGCTTCCGATTCCACCGGTCAATGAAGTATACGCCCTTCTGATACGCCTGTGCATACAGCGCAATCGTCCCGACGGGCGCAGGCGTGGCCAATCTTACCATTGGTCTCTGCGTATTGGGCGCGCTTCGATCCAGGTCATCATAGCGCTGAACCCGCCTGGGGTTGAAGTAGTTCGTTCCCGTACGGTCAGGCGTCTCCCAGACTCCCACAACGCCGCCGTCGATGTCGCGCGGATTGCCCGTGTTCGGATCCGGACTGTTGCCGGTGATTTTGTTGTTCGCGCGGTCCGGCGTGAAGTGCGTGGTCCCCTGTGACAGTGTGCCGGAAATAGTCTGCGTCGTTCCGTCGTTGTAGTACCGGACGCTGGCGACCTGTCGAGCCAGTCCGCTTATCTGATGCGTGAACCGGATGTCGTCGTACAAAACGACGAGCCTTCGCTCCTTCGGCACATAGGTGATGACGATCTTGTCGTTCGCTCCCAGCGCCGGCAGCACACGACCTAGATTGACGACGGTGTCGCCGGCATTTGTGGTCTCCCACGGTTTGAACGGATTGCGCGTTCCGACGTAGTAGTTGACCAGCGACGAATCTATCGAGGTCGTGTCGAAGTTCGCGCAGTCGTTAACAACATACACGCCGGTTATCTCGCCGATTTGAGGCAGTACAGCAGGGTCGGTCGGCGCGACTGTCGTGTCGTTGACGCGGGTTCCGCAAACCGCTATGTCCGGCAGCCTGGTTGTCAACTTGGCGTATCTGTCGCCAGGGTTGAACGCCTTCGGCCATATCTTCACGTAGGCCGGCTTAGTCGGATCCGGGAACGCGATCGGCAGCACGATGCGCTTGTTGGCGTCCAGATCGCCCGGCGGATAGTAAGCGATATAGACCTTGGGCTGCTGAGCCGGTGGCTGAGGCGCGGGGTTGAGCCGCAGAAGCCGCTTGGTGGCGACAAACTCGCCGTAAGCGCCGAAATCGAATGCCGGCACGTAGCTTACGTACACGATCTGACCGTCGTCCGGCGTGTCGCCGTTCGGGATTATCGGATCGCCGGTATACTCATCGCCTGCGGGGTCAACCGCCGTATAGTAAATCGCGCCAGGATCGCCGGTGGTCGGGTCCTGCTCGGAAATCTGCAGAATGCGCCGGATAACGTGCGCGTCGTTATACTCGAACGGGATCGTGATTGCACCGCCCTCGACCGTGCCTTCCACGATATACGGCGTATCATCCGGGGCGAGGAAGTTGCCCTGCGCGTCGTCGATATTGAGCGTCGCGAAAACGCCCTTGATCGAGGCGATTTGATCCGGCCGCGTCGGCCAGATCACGTTCGGACCGACGGCCCAGTCCGGATCCTGCCCCGGATTTTGCCCGGTCCCCAGCACCCAAGCCTCCTGCCACAGATACTTGTCCAGACCAGGATTATCCGAGTAGCCCGCACCGACGAAGTAGTTGGTGCCGGTCAGATCGGGATTGTCGTAAACCCCAACCACCTTATAAACTTCCTCGGGATTCGTCAGTTGGACCAACGTCGGATCGGGATTGCCGTTTTGATCGAGCACGAAACTTCCTACTCGCACAACCGGGGTCTCGAGCTTGCTCGGTTCGTAGTAGTTGACCGACCTGCGCGTCGGGTTCGGGTCATCGAGCCAATATACGCCCTCGATCGAAGCGACGCTTTCGGGATCGGCGGGCGCCACGTATTCGGCGCTCGGCCTGCCTTCATACGAGCCCACGCCTTCCATCTGCAGCCACGCCCGATCCGGAGTATCTCCCGGGGCTACCTCTGCGGGGTCCTGAATGTAGCCGTTCTTCTGGTCCGTGATGGCGACTGGAGTGCCGGTAGTGGACGCGTTGATATATACCTCCGCGTCCGGCAGCACGCCGGCCGGCGCAGGATTCTCCACAGGCAGCGGGCCGATTATCGGCGTATCGCCTTCGACCAGCACCCACACCTTTCCGGCCGGAACCGTTCCGCTGAGAACGATGTTGCCCCCTGTGTAATCCGGCGGAACAGCCCCGCCGGAATCGTAGTAGTTGGTGCCGGTGAGGTCCTCGTTGGTATAGACGCCCCACACTCGGAGTATGTCTCCAAGGTTGTCGGGGTCGGGGTTGATCTGGTTCGACGCCGCCGCGAGCGTCAACTGCTTGACGATCTTGGGTCTGATCGCGAAATGCGTAATCTCGCCCGAGGTATCGAGCGCCACGGCATCCTGAAGAATGAAGCACCCGGCTGAGTTCGATCGCTTGTCGTCCTGCGAGGAGCTCTTGTAGGTCGCGTAGTCAACACCGTCGTAGGCCTCGAACGCGTAGTAGTACTGCTTGTTGGCCGCTCCGATGTCGGGACCGCCGAGCCTGGTCTGATAGTAGAATTCCGCACCGTCGCTATAGACCTTGTCGTTCGGGTCGGACTGCGCCATCGTGTGGCCGGAGTCCCAAATGACCGTCTTCACCTTCGACGCGCCGACTCCCGGCAGCCTCGAATCTAGGGTCTGCAACTGCCCAATAAACAGCTTGATCACAGCGGGCGGATCGTTGTTGACATCGCGATAGTTGACGCGGAACGTCCACAGGGTCGCCGCGTTGGACGTGCCGTCCAGCGAAGTCACCGTACCGTTGCTGAGCGTAGGCGGCGTATTGCCTGAGATCACCGGTCCCGATATCCAGTTGCCCGATCCGGCCGGGTAGCGCACCGTCTCGCCTTTGCGCAAATCGTTGAGGTCGTCCTGATGGCCCCAATCGTCGGTAAACTGCACGTAGAACCGCCGCGTGCCTTTCTCCAGCGCAAGGTCCTTGATGGTGGCGGTATCTAGAACGAACTTGACGCCCGCCTTGTAGCGCGCGGAGTTGTTGGCGGTCGGGTCGAGGTTCTCGGACGGATCGACGAGCATCGTAAACGTCCGGGTGTCACCGCGGTCGTTGGTCTCTATGGTTATCGTGGCGCTGTAGGGGCGCTGTCCGTCCGGATCGGAATACGTGGCCCTATAGATGAACCGAGACCCCTCCTTGCCCGTGCCCGGCGTCACCGATACATTGCTGATGACCGGAGGGTTGTTGACGTACGGGCCAGGCACGTAGTCGTTGTCGATATAGTCGGGATTTCTGCGTTCGCTGGCGCGGCTCATCGTGGGCACCCATGCATCCCTCCACGATGTCGTCCCGGGATCTGCGCCGATTGGATTCGAAGCGGGAACCTCAACGGAATAGTAATCGGGTCGCACCGGCCAGCGGGCCGTGGACTCGCCGTCGTAGGCCGTGAAATAGTAAGTATGCGGACCGGGGGGAAGATCGGCGCTTCCGCTCTGCAACTTGTATTCGTACCAAACGCCCGCCCGGTAATCCGGGTTGACCTGGTCGGCGCGCCGCTGCATCGTATACGACCGATACGTGTGGGCTGGTGTGTTGCCCGTTTTCTCGCTCGCGTTGTTGATCCACAGCTTGATCGACACCGGCGGCTTGTTGTCGATCTGCTTATACATAATGCGGAACACGTTGACGTCCTTGCTGTAGGAGCCCGACGTCTCCGCCAGCGCCGCCGCATCACCTCGCTGATACATCCCCGGATGCTGCGGATTCACCGCCGATCGGAACGGAAACAGCGTGCCGAAGAACCGACCGAAACCATACGTGTAGTCGTCATAGTCCGTGCCGAAATCATCGACTGCCGGCATGTGAAGCTCGCAACTGACCCGCGGATGCGCCGAGGCCAGCCAGGGGTAGTTCGGCTTCGGCTCAAACAGGCCCGGCACCCGGTTCCGTCTATCGACATACAGCGTCCCGTCGAACGCAGCGGTACCGGTCGAGCTGTAGCGCCTGTGCGGCGGACGATCTATCTCCTGGTAGCCTGCAACCGACCTCGTCGTCGTCGGATCGAGGCCCGTGCTGTAGTACGTTCCGAGCGTCTGGCCCCACTCCGTGGGATTACCCTGGTGGGTGAACAGTAGGCTGCCGTCATCGAAAGTCAGCGAGTCATCCGAGCACGCAAAGAAGTAGTTGTACACTCCTATTCCAAGCGAGGAATAGAGCCGGTTGTCAGCGACTCCTCCTTGAATCGGCCAGGGGTACCCCACGCCCCCGCCCACGAACGAATTGTGCGGCAGAACCCTGTAATACCAGCTCGATCCGCTGCTGGGGTTATAAGTCCTGTCCGGCTCGTAGTCGGGCTTCATGAAGTGCGGCTGGTAGTCGCCTGTTCCAGTAAGATCGAGATACAGCACCACGCCGCTGCGCGATCCTCCCCACGGATCGGCGCCGTCCGGCAGCCACGGCTTCGGATCAAGGTCGTCGCGATTCCAATAGTGTACTCTGAACACAAACTGAGTCGAACTTGACCCATCATCCGGCGCGCTCGGGTTCGCCTCTTCAACCGGCTCAACCGACAGCGGATCGACGTCCAGGCCGTACGGCACGTTGCCATCCGAGTAGCACCACAGGTAGTCAAGGGTTCCCGCCCCACCGTAGTCGATCATCGGCGAGGGCGGACTGCTGCTGTGAACCTCGACTCCGAGCGGACCGGCATTGTACTCCACGATCTTGCCGTTCTTGACCGTTCTGCCAACGCAGCTAAGGTACCTCGTCGCAGGGCTGATCCCATCGGATACAAGGCCGGGCTCGTAATACATAGGGTAGCCATAAGGATCGTACAACAGCTTGTTGTTGAGCGCCGGCAGGTTCAAGTCGCGATCGATGTTGGGCTGCTGCTTGGGATTGGACATGTTCAGTCCGGCACTCACCGAGACTCGGAACTCGGCTCCCGAGGTTGCGCTGCCCCTAATATAGTTCATCGGAATCGAGCCGTTGAGCCATACCGTCGGCTTTCCGGTACTCCTGCTGTAAGTTATCTTGGCCGCATAGGTGCCCGCGGGCGGTATCGCGTCGCCGATGGAAAACCTGCCGCCGCTTCCGATACTCGTCTTAGTAGGATCGTACTTGATCGCGCACGTGGTCGCCGCGCAGTAACTGGCCGCAGGGCGCAGATCGCTAACGTCGTGGACATATCCCAAATTCGGCGACCGCCCGATCGTAAACGACCTGTCGCTCAGGTATCGATACCCGGGATAGACCTTCTTGCCGGTAAGCCAGGTTTTGGCGTCCGGATCCATGTCCGCGGGATCGAGCACTCCACCGTTGAGCGGCGTGCCCAGACGTATGATCCCACCGTGCGCGCAGTAGCCGATAACGTTATCGGGTGACAAGTTGTTGGTCCCGTCTCGAGTGTAGTAGTTGTAGTCGGTATCGCCCGGCGTCGGCGTGAGCCAGACCCCGTCAACCGCGTTGGTTGACACTTTCACATAAAACGTCTGGCCCGCTTTGTTGAGTTCAGGGGGCAGAGGGCTGCTGAAGTATATTTTCCCGACGCCATTGGTGACCGTGTACCGCGTCGCCCTCGGCGCGAAATCTTCTATGTTGAAATAGTTGGTCGGATCGGTGTCGGATGCGTCAAGCTGATCGGTTGAGTAGACGCCCATCAGCCCGATCTCGTCATTCGACGCCGCGGTGGACGGATCGCCGTCGCGAGCAGGGTCGAAGTGAATGATGGCGTCGTTGATGGTAACGTAGGGATCGTCTTTGTAGGCCAGGCTGACCGTATACACGGTGTAAGGCAGCGGCAGTTGGTTACGCTGTGTGAACACGTAGTGCGTGCCCGGGACATAGCACGATATCCACAACCGGCCCCTGGGCGCCACATTCTTGATCCCGCCCTTATCCTTCGCGGCCCTCGGGTCCACGATCTCGATTACGTTGTAGTACTGTGTCCAGACATACTTGGTCTGGGTGGTTCCGTCGGCAGCAGTGGCTGTATAGGTCACATTGGCAAGCCGGGCCCGTGTCAGCTTGGCCTGGACCCGGTCGGCTTCCGTGCGGTCCGGGTCATTCCAAACGCCCACCAAAGCGACGGGCGAGTATTCAAGAATGATGATCGGGTTGTTCTTCACCGTCACGTTATTCGGCTGGTCCACCGTGCCGAAGTTCACTTGCTCGTCGGTGGCATCGACCCAGCCGTCGGTATAGGTTATGGAAGGATCATTAGCATCAGGGACCAGGATCAACCCGCTTGCATCGGGAGTGGGCAGATCCGCGCCGGCCGGAATCCGGTTTACGTCGGCGAGCCGTACGCCCGACTGTCCGTCCACCGACGAAACGACATCGTCAATGAAATCGACGCCGCAGTCGTAAAGCTGGCCGCCGCCGCGCTCCAACCGGCTCATGCCCACCGGGTCGGGCTGCACGCTCGAATACGCCGGCTCTTGATATATCTCCCCTGGAAGAACGGGGTCCTCGGCAGGAGGCTGGAACCCGGCAAAGCCGTCCGGAGCAGGCATCTGCGGCCACCACATGAGCGTGTTGTCATACGCGACCGGCACCGGCCGCCTGACGGTGCCGACGGTATAGTTTACCCATCGCCCATCGTCGAGCTTACCGTAGTCCAGCATGCCCTCGCTCTCGTCGGTCATGTAGAGCATGGGCATCGCGCCGTCGCTATCCTGCCACACCGCCAGTTGGTTCCAAATGGAGTT
>Ga0272448_1003219_pt1 | contig 19632 bp, 21 predicted proteins | sample YNPCB0191_FD_202220 | JGI IMG/M metagenome (GOLD analysis project Ga0272448, IMG submission 202220) | Hot spring sediment microbial communities from Yellowstone National Park, WY, United States - YNP-CB-019-1 | ecosystem: Environmental > Aquatic > Thermal springs > Hot (42-90C) > Sediment... | reverse complement strand
TACATTTGTTATCGATGGGACAACCAGGACAACATCATCAACGATACCATCCGATTCTTTACCTGCAGCAATAACAAGTTGGGGTACTCCAAACAGTGCGATATGTGATAGGATTGCCGTCAGAAAATATGCATCCCCTGAACCCTCTTTCGTGACCTGGGGAGGCGAAAACGTGGTTTTGTAATGAATTTTCTTTTTCAGCATTTCAAGCATATGAATAGCACAAGTGCTTTCCAACTTCTTGCAGTTGTAAGTTTTTAAGAAAAAGAAGAAATGCTGTCCTTATAAGAAATTTCTTAATGAAACTCCTACCGGGGCTCCTTTCGGGGGCGACGAATCAATTTCCATGTAGGGGGGGTAGTATGGGCAGAAACCACCACTCCAGTTCCGTTCCATCCACTTAAATAGCGAAAGGTCAGTTAAATCATAATACTCGCATGAAGAATGGGTGCTAGTATGAACGCGGTCAATTTTATATCAATTTAAAACCCATCAGATATCAGCAAATATTGAATTGTTATGAAGGATAATCTGGCAATTACTGTTCGCAATGTCGGGAAATTATATATTCTGGGTGAAAGAGAACCATATAAGACATTAGCTACAAGTATTTCAAATTTTTTTGGCTATAAAAAGAATAAAATAAAGGATGGAACACTTAAACCCAATACTAATAAATTTTGGGCCCTCCGAAATGTCTCATTTGATATTGAAAAAGGAAATGTCGTTGGAATTATTGGTAGAAATGGTGCTGGAAAAAGTACTTTGCTTAAGATTTTATCTCGAATTACGATTCCCACGGAAGGATATGTTCAAATTCATGGTCGAGTCGGATCACTTCTTGAAATCGGGACTGGATTCCATCCAGAACTCACCGGTGCAGAAAATATCTATTTATCAGGTTCCATTATTGGTATGAAAAAGAAAGAGATTGATGAACAATTTGATAAAATCGTGAAATTTTCCGATATTGAAAAATTCCTTGATACCCCTGTTAAACATTATTCCAGTGGTATGCAGGTGAGACTGGGGTTTTCAGTTGCTGCACATCTTGATTCTGAGGTATTGATTGTTGATGAAGTCCTGGCTGTTGGGGATGCGCAGTTCCAGAAAAAGTGTTTGGGTAAGATGGAACAAGTAAGCAAAGGAGAGGGAAGGACGGTTCTCTTCGTGAGTCATAATATGTCAATGATTTCATCACTTTGTGATGATGGTATTCTCCTCAAGAATGGTGAAATCCAAACATCAGGGCCTGTTGATAATGTCATTAATACTTATTTAAATTCTGATCAAGTGGGTAATGGGGAAATTATCTATAAAGACCATCATCCCGGGGATGAAAAAGCAATACTTCATGCAGCACGTGTTGTAGATGCCACTGGTAACCCTACTGTCAATGTGCGCATAGATGAGCCTTATTACATTGAAATGGAATATGAACTATTAGAGGATAATATGCGTGTTTATCCCAATTTTCATATCAAAGATTCATATGGACAATATGTTTTTATCACTGCAGATTCAGTAATAGATTATTATAGTTCAAAAAAATCAAAAGCAAGAAAATATATTTCCCGCTGTAAAATCCCTGGAAATCTTCTCAATTCTACCACATATTACATCAGTGTTGCATTGGTAAGCGTATATCCTTTACATGCCCATTTTTACCTTGAGGATTTGTTATTTGTCACTGTTCATGATCCTATTGAGGGAATCCTTACAAGACCTGAAGGATATTCTGGACCCGTTCCTGGTTCAGTACGGCCATTACTTGAATGGAGTCTGATATGATTCGATTCATATTGGATTAATGTTTAAAGGACTATAGAGTGAAGAAAATGCAAGTAATTATCCTTTGCGGGGGTCTTGGAACCAGATTACGGGAAGAAACAGAATATCGCCCAAAACCGATGGTTCCGATTGGAGGAAAACCAATTCTCTGGCATATCATGAAAATTTATGCTCGGTTCGGGCATACTGATTTCATTTTACCACTGGGGTACAAAGGCCATATGATCAAAGAATATTTTTACCATTACCATTTAATGAGTAAAGACGTGAAAATTCAACTCGGAGAGAATCATTCTGTCTCTTTTCTGCCATGTGATTCCAACGAGAATGAAAACTGGTCAATCACTCTCGTCGATACCGGTGAACATACCCAAAAAGGAGGGCGATTGAAACGCGTTGAAAAATATCTATCAGGAAATGAAGTCATGGTAACATATGGCGATGGAGTTGCCGATATCGATCTCGATAAACTCCTTTCATTTCACCGGTCGCATGGAAAATTGGCAACTGTAACCGGTGTATTCTCGGCATCCCAGTTTGGTGAATTGCAGATTAGTGGAAATCGTGTTACGCGTTTCAGGGAAAAACCAGAACAATCTGACCACTATATCAGTGGTGGTTTTTATGTATTTAACCGTCCATTTTTCGATTTTTTAACTGATGATGAATCATGCGATTTGGAAGTTGGTCCACTTGAAGAAATTGCTGCAAAGGGAGAATTAATGATTTACAAACATCCTGGAAAATGGGCCTGCATGGATACGATTCGTGACATGGAATATCTAAACCGTTTATGGTCTACCAACCAGGCATTCTGGAAAATTTGGTGAGCAGATTTCATGAATCTTTCCAAGATTTATACCGGCAAGAAAGTACTTATAACGGGAGATAGTGGGTTCAAGGGATCCTGGCTTGCACTTTGGCTTCATAAGCTTGGAGCAGAGGTTACCGGTATCGGTTTGGATCCAGTAACACCGTTGGATAATTACTGCGTGTGTGGTATTGAATCAATTGTAAAACATCATACCATAGATATTCGCAACTATGATAAAATCAGGGAAATATTTTTGAGAACGAGTCCTGATGTTGTATTCCACCTTGCAGCCCAGGCATTGGTACTGGATTCGTATAGTTTACCCCGTGAAACATTTGAAATCAATACAATGGGAACCGTCAATATCTTAGAATCCATTCGGCATACCCCTTCAATTAAGGCCGGCATAATTGTAACGAGTGATAAATGCTATGAGAACCGTGAATGGGTCTATGGTTACCGGGAAACAGACCCCCTTGGGGGGCATGATCCTTATAGCGGCTCGAAAGGAGCGGCTGAGATTGTTATATCCTCGTATAACCGCTCTTTTTTTTCCGAAAGCAATAAACCAGTGATATCCTCGGTGCGGGCCGGAAATGTCATTGGCGGGGGAGACTGGTCTAAAAATCGTATTGTCCCGGATTTTATGAGATCCCTTGAAACCAGAAAACCCCTACATATACGAAACCCATTAGCAGTCAGACCATGGCAGCATGTCCTCGAACCCCTTTACGGGTATCTTCTATTGGGTGCAGCAATGCTTACAAAAGGCCATTCATTCAGCGGTGCCTGGAATTTTGGTCCATTGACAAGGAATTATCTGACAGTTGAAGATTTGATCCGGAGATTTATCAAATATGGTAAACAAGGGGAAATAGAAATTTTCAATAGAAGAAAAAATTTCCATGAATCTGGATTTCTCAGTCTCGATATTTCCAAGGCCATTCATCTATTAGGCTGGCATCCGGTCATGGATATTGATACTACAATACGGTGGACTTTTGAAGAATACAGGATTAACGGATTAACTAAAAGAGAGGTTCTTAACCAGAGATGTGCACATATTGATGAATACATAATCCTTCAAGAGGGACAAAACCAATGAAATTCTGCCGATCCTGTGGATCACCATTATCAAAACCCTTTTTGGATCTGGGGAATTCTCCCCTGTCAAACCGGTTTCTCTCAGAGAAAAATGTTCATGGAATGGAACCCTATTTCCCGTTGGAATGCTATTTCTGCTCCAAATGCTCTCTCGTCCAAATTGACGAGTTCGTTGCACCGGAGCACATATTTTCAGAGGATTATGCCTATTTCTCTTCATATTCTGCTAGCTGGTTGTCGCATTGCAAAGCGTATGTTGAGATGATGATAAAGAGATTTGGCTATGATGAAAATTCTCTTGTAATGGAGATTGCGAGTAATGACGGATATCTTCTCCAATATTTTCAAGAGTGCCATGTGTCTGTAAAAGGAGTGGAACCGGCAAAAAATACAGCAGAGATTGCCATTGCAAAAGGCATACCAACGGACATTACTTTCTTTAATGCAAAATATGCAAAAAATTTAGTTTCGCACAAAAGTCAGGCGGACCTCATCATAGGGAATAATGTCCTTGCGCATAATCCAAATTTGAATGACTTTGTTGAAGGACTGCGTATTGCCCTTAAACCCCATGGTATTGTTACGATGGAATTTCCCCATGTGCTCCAGCTGATAAAAAACAATCAATTCGATACTATCTACCATGAACATTATTCTTATCTCTCTCTGCATGCAGTAAGGTACCTTTTTCATGCACACCATCTCGAGATTTTTGATGTCGATGAACTTCCAACGCATGGGGGATCAATCCGGATTTATGCGAAACATCAGGGCGATGAGACGCACGACATATCAGGCCGTGTTAATGAATTGCTGAAAAAAGAAAAAAATGCAGGATTACTTGAACAGGCAACCTATGAAAAATTTAGCCAGAATGTTGAGGCAACAAAAAGAGCCTTACTCCAGTGCCTTATCTCTGCAAGGAATGATGGAAAATTAATTGTTGGTTATGGTGCGCCGGCCAAGGGTAATACCCTCCTTAATTACTGCGGGATCAGAACAGATTTTCTCAAGTACACCGTTGACATTAATCCCCACAAACAGAATTTATTCCTTCCGGGAACTCATATCCCTATTAAACACCCCGAACAAATCAAACGTGATAAACCGGATTACATTTTTATTCTGCCATGGAACATAAAGGATGAGATCATGGACCAGCTGTCATATGTCCATACCTGGGGCGGTAAATTCATTATACCAATCCCCCGTGTGGAGGTGATTAACGCGTGATCTTTACAGCGACAAAGATAGATGGTGTTTATATAATCGAACCGGAATTCCTTCAAGATGAACGTGGATTTTTTGCGCGATCGTTTTGCAAGGAGGAATTCCAAAACCACGGACTTGAAACTGGTATCGTCCAGTGCAATATCTCATATAACAAAAAGAAAGGGACGTTACGAGGGATGCACTACCAGGCTCCTCCCTTTGAAGAAGTAAAAATTGTTTCCTGTATTAAAGGATCGATTTATGATGTAGTGGTTGATCTGCGGAAGGATTCAAAAACATATTGTCGATGGTTTTCTGAAGAGCTTCGTGAGGATAATTTCAAAATGATGTACATTCCCAAAGGGTGTGCACATGGATTTCAGACGTTGGAAGATGAGACTATTGTCTATTACCAGATGACAGAGTTTTACCATCCGGAATGTGCGAGGGGAGTGAGGTGGGATGATCCTGTATTTGGAATAGAATGGCCTATCCAGAGATTGATTATTTCTAAGAAAGATCAATTATATACGAGATTATGTGATGTGAAAAAATGAAGGAAATTATTTTTTGGGGAGCTACGGGACAAGCAAAAGTATTGAGAGAATGTATAAGTTATTATGATATGAATCTCATTGCTCTTTTTGACAATAATCCACAGCTAATTCCACCATTTGATGATATACCTTTATTACCCGGTGGAAAATTTAAAACGTGGCTCCTGAATCAGCCTTCGCCCGGATCGTTATCATTTTTAGTAGCTATCGGAGGAAATCGAGGTAGAGATAGATTGAAATTACATAACTATCTGAAGTCATCCGGATTAACACCATATACTGCTGTTCATCCTACTTCATTTGTAGCAAAAAACGTAAAACTGGGTGAAGGATCCCAAATTTTGGCACATTCTACAATTTGTGTCGATACAGTACTTGGAAAATCTTGTATTGTCAACACTGCCGCATCCATCGATCATGAATGTCATCTCGGTGATGGTATTCATATAGGCCCGGGGGCACATATTGCAGGATCGGTTGAAATTAATTCTTTTGCCATGGTGGGAATTGGTGCTACAATTCTCCCCCGAATAACAATTGGGGAGGGGGCGATTATTGGTGCCGGAGCAGTCGTAACAAAAGATGTTCCTGAATTATCCGTAGTCGTTGGAAATCCTGCAAAGATTATGAGATCAAATAAGGATGGGATGTGAAAAGATTGTAACTGTTCAGCCTGTTCTGTGAGCGGCAGAAGGGATGAAGGGGTAGCCTTCGAAAACCTTCAGCAGAGACGCGAACACAGGCAACTCATTTTTCTTCACGGTTGAGATATAGCCCCTGATCCTGCAGAACCAGTCAGCACCTTCCTCACTCCTGAACGTACCAGAAATCTTCTGTTGCAGTTTCATCATCCGGATATCCCGTTCAGCCAGGTTATTGGAGAACGGAACAGAGAACTCATACATGAACGAGAGGATCTCCCTCTCATATTTCTGGCAACGATCGAGGAGGTTTTTCGCTTTAGACTGCTTCTTGCGCCCGCGTTTCAGAACAGTACCAGAAACCTGAGGGACAGGATTTTCCTGCATACCAGATTCGATGACCTGGCGGTATCTCACCTCAAAATCTATGACCTGCTGAGGGTCAAGATTCCATGAATGCTCACGACTCTCATCCACGGCTCTTTTAATCTCCCCGATCAGGTTATGCAACTGCTCACTCCAGTTCTGGTGGTAGTTCTCCGTGATCCCTTTCAGTTCACGAAGAAGATGTCAACGGCGGGATAAAAATGTACAGATGTGGCGACATAATTTTGTACACCCCGCCATATAAGAACATCGAAAATCAAGCCGACAACGAGTGAGTGAACACCCCGTGTTTCCTGCGTTCCTTGAGCCGGTAACTATCGCCCTTGATATTAATCGTTGTTGAGTGGTGCAGAATCCTGTCCAGGACTGCCGCTGCGATCACATGGTCCCCGAAGATCTCTCCCCACTCACCATACGACTTGTTCGAGGTAAAGATCGTTGAAGACTTCTCGTATCGCCGTGAAATCAGGTTAAAGAAACAGTGGGCGCCTTCGCTGTTGAAGGGCAGGTACCCCATCTCATCCACAATCAGGAGATGAAACTTTGTGAGGCCCTTGATCCTTTCCTCGAGTTTATTCTCGTATTTGGCCTTGATCAACCGTTCAATCAGGTTCGAGGCATTGGCAAAGTACACCCTGAACCCCTGTCGAATTGCTTCGTACCCCAATGCAATTGCCAGGTGCGTCTTACCCACACCGGGAGGTCCCAGGAATACCACATTCTCAGCATTGTGGATGAACCGTAACGAGGCAAGGTCACGGATCACAGTAGGATCAAGAGAAGGCTGAAAACTAAGGTCGAAATCGTCCAGTCTCTTCTCCATTGGGAACCCGGCCATCCTCAACCTCAGCCCGAGTGCACGGTTCTCCTTGCTCTTCAACTCCTGGTCAAAGAGGTAATCGAGGACCTCCAGGGTGGACTGTTCCTCTTTTACCGCGATCTCCAGGTAATTGTCGAGAAGTGTATCAATCGTGGTCAGTTTCAGCTTTTTCAGGTTGTGGTGGACCCGCTCATAGGCAAGAGAACTCATTCATCTCACCTCACTTGAAAACCTATCATAGACAGAGAGGGGACGGCGTTCTACCTCCGGTCCGATCATCCTGAAGAGAGGTTTTGTAGTCTTCCTGTGTTGTGAATTACACTTCATGGCCAGTGAGAGGAGCCCTTTGAAGTGCTCTTTCTCCCGGACAACGCGGGATCTGCCAGGGACTACTACGTGGGAGCAGAGACATTCAGAGCCCTGTATAACGGTCATCCTCTCTCCTGCAATCTCTAGAACCACGGACCTTCCCGCATAGTGGTAAGGTACCGAGTATCGGTTTCCCTGGTACGAGACATACCCGTCCCGCGTTACTTTCCTGACTTCTTCCCGTCTCACCACATATGGCGGGGTAGAAGTAAGTGTCTTCAGACTCTCGGATTTGAGGCGTTCCACGGGGATTTCATGTGTCGTGCCATGAACGGATCCGTTGACGCGGGTAAGCCACTGGCGAAGCTGGTGGTTCATATCTTCCAGAGAACTGAAGGTTCCGCCGAGAAGGAAGTCCCGCTTCATATACCCAATGGCATTCTCGATCTTTCCTTTTGTCTGGGGACAGTAGGGTTTGCAAAGCCGTGGGATGAACCCGTAATGCGTGAAGAAATCTTCGAATTTCGGGTTCCAGATATGCTCTTTTGGCTTCATTGCCCGCTTGAGGATGACCTGCCTGATGTTGTCATAGAGGATCTCGGCTGTGTATCCTCCAAAGTAGTCGAATGCATGCAGGTGGCACTGGATGAGGGTATAGACGTCGGTTGAGAGGGTGAATTCCATAAACCTCATCCGGGAATATCCAAGGATCATGCTGAAACAGTAGAGCCGTCGTAGCTGGCCGTCTACCTCGATCCGATTACATTCGCCCCAGTCCACCTGCGCCTGTACTCCAGGTTTGGTCTCATACCGGAATACTGCCGGTGTTCCTCCCGCAGGACGGATCTTTCGGACATATTCCTTGACAAGGGTGTAACCCCCGGCATATCCTTGTTCCTGAATCTCGCGGTAGATTCTCGCTGCACTCAAGGGGTATTCTGAAAGGCGATTCTGGATATACTCTTTATACGGATCGAGTTTGCTTGGTTTAGGTGCACGAGGTTTTGGTTTCGGCACTGTTTTGGCTGATGCGTATTTCCTTACTGTTTTCCGGTCGTATCCTGTCCTTCGGGCAATCTCACTTTTGTTCAGTCCTTGGTTGATTAGGTCTCGAATCACGAGAAATCCCTCCATCTTCAGCATTGCCACTACTCTCATGCAGTTGCATGAAGGTTATCGGGTGGGGATTTTTATCCCGCCGAAAGTGGGGAATTTTACACCGCCAGTGACAGTAAATCTCATTCATTCAGATGTTCCCATGGTCGCGGCAAAGACGGAAGGATATGCCGTCTATGAATGCACATCCGAGTATGCCGGGATACCACAGAAGTGGATCCTTGTCTCCTCTGAAAAAGGTCGGCTTACAAAAGAGAAAACCTTTGCAAAGAGCCTTGAGAAACGTGTCCGGGATGCCGGAAAATCATGGAAGAGACTCCAATCAAAAGAATTTGCCTGTGAACCGGATGCGTGGATGGCCGCCCGGTCGTGGTTTGCAAAACATCCGTTCCTTTCCTCTGAAAGAGTCACCGTTGTCCAAAAGGTCAGGAAAGAGAACGGAAAGAGGGGGCGACCAGGGAAGGGAGATGTGACCAGGACGGTCTATGCCCTTGAATCTCCCCTGGAGGTCGATCCAGAGTACGTGGAGCGGGAAAAATCCTATCTGGGCCGGTTTGTGATTGCGACAAACGACCTCGATTTGGACCCGGATTCCATTCTTGCCTATTATAAAGGTCAACAGTCCGTGGAACGGGGATTCCGGTTTCTCAAGGATGGAACGTTTCATGCCGCAGAGATTTACCTTAAAAAGGAGACGAGGATCGAAGCCCTGTCTATGATCATGGTTCTCTGTCTTTTTGTCTATTCTGTTGTTGAGTGGTATCTCCGGTGCAGGTTGAAAGAGACCGGAAAGACGGTGAAGAACCAGTTAAACAAGCCAATTCAGAATCCAACTCTGAAATGGATTTTTATCCTTTTCATGAGGCCAGCGGAGGTTGAAGTGGATGTTAATTCCCATAAGCAACGGTTTATCGTGAACCTTGATGAGGACGTGACCGAAATCCTTGATGTCCTGGGGCCGTCTTTTGAAAAATATTATTTTTTGAAGGAGACCTGCGAAATGTGAGTTTGATAACTCGCCAGAGCCGGGTATCGGTCTCCTGGACTTTCTCACTGATTTGAGAGATTTGCATGTCACCAGCCATGAGAACGATCATGGCCTCAAATAAACTTGTAAATCCACTTGATTTCCTCGACCAGGGAACTTCTATGAGTCGGATCCGGCATTTCCCACACATCACGCGGGGAACCCGGCAATGAATGTATGTTTGGAACTGGAAAAAGTCGAGGTGTCGCCATTCCTTTTCAATGGTGTCATGTATCGGGCAGTCTTCTTCACCACATTCCGGACATGGAAATCTTGCACCTCGTTCAAAATCAACCCAGATATCCAGTCGCCTTTCTTCTTTCCTGAATTCAATCCTTGTGATGTACCATGGCTTTTGAATGTTCAATGCCTGACTGAAGAGCTGACTCTGGATCTCTGGTATCATAGAATTATTGTGATGTTCCAGGTTTTTTATTCTCACGAAACCGCCGCCGGGGCGCCCTTCGGGGGCGGCGGGTCTATCCTCATGTGGGGGTGTGGGGGCGACCAGCCCCCACTTCAGTTCCCGTCCACCCACTCAAAATAGCGAAGAGCCTCCAAAAAAGATTATAAACCTTTTACCATTTAATTAAATTATTGATAATTTAATAAATTAAAACCATGAGACCAATTCCAGTCGCCGGCCCCTCAATCACTCAGAAAGAGATTGATTACGTTACTGATGCAGTGACGAATGCATGGTACGAAAATGCGAATATCTATCATGAACGGTTTGAAAAGGCATTTGCGAGATATATTGGCACAAAATATGCGATGGCCCTGCCGTCCTGCACGTCTGCAATCCACCTGTCCCTTCTTTCATTGGGAATAGGAAAAGGGGATGAAGTAATAGTCCCTGATCTTACTTGGATCGCAACTGCAGCACCAATCACTTACGTAGGAGCTACTCCAGTCTTCGCGGACTGTGATGAAAAGACCTGGTGTATCTCCTCCGATGCATTTCAGGAATGTATAACTCCCCGAACCAAAACGGTTATCCCTGTTGATTTGTATGGAAATATGCCTGATATGGATGCCATCCGGGATATCGCTCATGATTATGATATTGCAATCATCGAAGATGCTGCAGAAGCAATCGGTTCAGAATACCATGGGAAACGTTCCGGTAGTTTCGGTGATATCGGAGTATTCAGTTTCCATGGGTCCAAAACGATGACGACCGGTGAAGGCGGGATGCTTGTCACGGACAGGAAGGATCTGTATGAGCGTTGTCTTGCCCTTCGGGATCATGGACGTGCACCGGGCGAAAAAATGTTTTGGAATGCGGAAGTAGGGTATAAATACAAGATGAGCAGCATGCAGGCAGCCCTTGGCCTTGCACAGCTGGAACGCATCGAAGAACTTGTCGAAAAGAAAAGGCAGATCTTTTCCTGGTATCAGCAGAATCTGCAGTTGGTCGAGGGAATAACGCTGAATTATGAGGGTCCCGGGACAAAAAACTCATACTGGATGGTAACAGCGATCTTTGATCCGAAATTTGGACTTTTAAAAGAGGAGATCATACGGAGAATGAAGGAAAAGAATATTGATCTGCGCCCATTCTTTTATCCGCTTAGTTCGCAACCGGCTTATTCGGGGGTTGCCTCAGCTATTGAAGCAAAAGAGCGAAATGCGGTGTCCTACCGGATTTCACCATATGGAGTGAATTTGCCCTGTGGAATGAACATGACTAAAGAGAGTGTGGCATATGTTTGTAAAAATGTTAAGAAAATTATCCAAAACAATTAAAATGTTTTTTAATGAGGATAATGAAAAACCTGAAGTATTCACAAAAAACCTTATAACTAACAAGAATGTCCACATAGGGGATTATACTTATGGATTCCCACATGTGTACATATGGACAAATCGTTATTCTCTCTATATTGGAAAATTTTGTTCAATTGCCGAGAATGTTCGAATTCTTGTGGAAGGTAATCACAGAACCGATTTTATTACTACTTACCCATTGGATTACTGGGTGGAGGGAGTTTCACCAAATCCTAACAACTATTCATTAAAAGGTGGTGTCAATATAGGCAACGACGTCTGGATTGGAGAAGGTGCACTAATTCTTCCTGGCATTTCAATCTAAAATGGCGCAGTTATTGCCGCTGGTTCGGTAGTGACAAAAAACGTAAAGGATTATGAGATTGTCGGGGGAAATCCCGCGAAGCACATACGATATCGTTTTAGTGAAGAAGAGATCAAAAAATTAAACGAGATAAAATGGTGGGACTGGCCAATTGACAAAATTAAGAAAAATGCTTTGCTGTTGCAATCATCTAATATTGAGGAATTCTTAAAAATCCATTCTTTTATAGATTAATTATGACACAACATCTTAGTTAAAGGAGCGTAATATATTATGATCCATTATTCGAAGGATAAATCCCTGAACCTAAAAAGTGAAAACCCATTTTTCAGTATAGTGATTCCCACAAAGAACAGAAGTTTTCTTGTAGGATATGCAATAGAAAGTATCTTAATACAATTATTTAATCATTTTGAGATAATTATTGTAGATAATGATGATACAGATGCCACAAAAAAAGTAGTTGCCGCTTTTAATGATTCTAGAATTCATTATTACAAAACGGGAAATTTATCCATGCCTGAGAACTGGGAATACGGATGTTCCAAATCAGTGGGTGACTATCTAATAATACTTCAGGATAAAATGGTACTAAAACCCCATTCTCTCAAGACTCTTTTTAAAATAATTAAATTAAAAAAACCCCTTGTTATCAAATGGCAACATGATTTCTTTAACGAGGAAATTGGTGTAGGTAATCCCTCTTTTTTTCCTGAGTTTAAAGCTCAATTTTTCGATTCTGATTTGATTATTCAAAGTTTTTTGGATTGTAATCTCGATTTTTTTATTAAGCATTCACCCATTGGTATTGATTCATGTATCAACATGAAAATAATCAAAATGATACAGAAGGGCCCAATGAAACGTCTGTGTGTTCCCTCCTCCCCCGATTATACAATGTCATTCCAGATTTTAAACGCCGTTGATAATGTATTCTGTATTCCCGACACCCTTACGACAATGGGCGGGATAAAATATAGTAGGGGGGTGTCGTTTTTTAAAAAGGAAAATGTTGAGGAATTGTTGAAAAAGGATTTTAAAGTTCGGGAATTTGATATCTATTCTAAAGCCCCAATGAAAGTATGTACCACCTACAATACACTCATCAATGACTATATTAATGTCGCAAATGTTGTCGGAGACAGATTAAAAAAATATCAGCTAAATAAATTTAATTATTTTTTGTATATTTATGATGAAATACAACGAGCAAAAAACGAAAATGTCGATGTGGCGGAGGAAATGAAAAGGTGGAATGAAGCATTGTTGTTGCAAGATGATACATTTATTAAAAGTATTAGAATAGCAATTGATCAAATGAAGACTAAAGAATGTCAAAGAACCTCTCTATGGAGAATTCGGTATTTAATCCAGATGGTTCCAAAGATTGGTCTTTACAATGTGATGAAGGGTGTTTTCAAGTCAATTCAATGGAAACTAAGGAAAGAAAAGAAATTCGATAATATTTTAGAATATGTGAAAACATGGTAGTGTAAGGATCTTACTGTAAAAACGATACTCCGATCCTACACATTCACTGTACACTCCCAAAAAGAAAAACCAACCCAATTAAATCTATCAGCTTAAGCGCTATTTCTAGTGGAACTTTCAGACACTAATCTCTCAAAATAAGATCTTCGGCAGTCATTGTGTGCAGTCACTGAATCGCCGCCGTTGACATCCTTCGGGGGCGGCGGAACTATCCTCATGTGGGGGTATGGAGGCGACCAGCCTCCACTTCAGTGACCGTTCACCCCCTCAAAATAGCGAAGAGCCACTATATATTCCCTCCTCCAATTCTAACTAGAGATAATGAGTGAACACTATATAATCATTAGAAATTTCTATCCTGCCTCCATTCCTCGTTGTATCTTGATCCACTCGATTGTTTTTTCAAGGCCATTATCCAGCGAAACTTTTGGTTTCCATCCAAGGATTGTCTTTGCCCGCGTGATGTCCGGGTTACGCCTCAAGGGATCATCCTTTGGGAGTGGCTGAAATACGATTTCGGATGATGACCCGGTATGTTCAATCACTTTGTAGGCCAGTTCAAGTACTGTCGTCTCATTGGTATTACCGATGTTGATGACCTGCCCCTCGGCTGAATCCATTGCCGCGAGCCGGAGAAGGCCTTCCACCTGGTCAGTCACGTAGGTAAAACTCCTCGTTTGCGAACCGTCACCAAAGACCGTGAGGGGTGCGCCATCCAGTGCCTGATCAATGAACCGTGGGATGACACGCCCGTAAATGCCATCTTTCCTGATGCGGGGACCGTAGGTATTGAATATCCGTGCAATCCGGGTATTGAGTTTGTGCTGGCGCCGGTAGGCACAAACGTACGCTTCCCCGCACCGTTTGGCTTCATCATAGCACCCCCTTGGTCCAATGCAGTTCACGTTGCCATTGTACGATTCCGGCGTTGGGATTACCCCCGGGTTCCCGTAAACTTCACTCGTGGATGTATAGAGAAATGTTGCGCGGTGCTTCTTTGCAATTCCCAGTGCGATGAGTACTCCCATTGTATTTGCCTTGAGGATCTGGATGGGATAATGCTCGAATTCAAATGGTGATGCACGACTTGCCATGTGAAAGATGTAATCAACCGGAGTATCGAGGGGGAGGGGGGTTGAGATATCGTGCTCAATGAAGCTGAACCGTTCATTATCCATCAGATGTGTGATGTTTGCCCTTTGTCCACTGGAAAAATTGTCGACGCAAATGACATTCGCTCCGGATGCAAGGAGGGTATCACAAACCCAGGACCCAAGAAACCCTGCACCGCCTGTTACGACCACCCTCCGGTCTTCAAACGAGATATCTCCCAAATTACTTTTTATTACTTCAATTTCACTCATCATATCAAATATCATGGCTGCTCACTGATTCAGAAGACGGAGTAAAAAAGGCCTGAGTTCGTCTGCAAATTCCTGGCGTTCGAGAGTGAGTTCAATACTGGATTTCATCCAGCCAATCTTGTCCCCAATATCGTAACGACGACACTTGGTGATGACCCCCAACGGGTTATCAAGTCCCCGGAGGGCATCGGTCAGCTGGATCTCTCCCCCGTATCCGGGGGAGACCTGACGTAACAGGGGGAATATATCTGGTGTGAGGATATACCGGCCAATAGCACCGAGATTTGAGGGTGCTTTTTCCGGCCTGGGTTTTTCGATGATATCCTGTATCTGGTAGATTCCTTGCTTGATCTTCTTCCCCTTTATGATTCCATAATCACTGATTTTTTTTTCCGGGACTGGTTCAACAGCGATAATCGGGCGGTGATACTCCTCATATGCATCCATTATCTGGCGGGTACAGGGGCTGGTGCCTTCCGGGGAGATACAGATGGTGTCCCCCAAGAGGACTGCAAAAGGCTCATTCTCGCAATGCTTTTGTGCGAGGAGAATCGCATCCCCAAGACCTTTTTGCTCCTTCTGCCGGATATAGTGGATGTCAGGGAATCCTGACAGGGACCTGATAGATTCTGAGAACGGATTTTTCTCCTGGTTTGAGAATTTCAATTCGAGTTCAAACGACCTGTCAAAATGGTCTTCGATAGCGCGTTTATTACGACCAGTAATAATCAGGATATCATCGATACCCGAAAGGACCGCTTCTTCCACAACATACTGAATCACTGGCTTGTCAACAACCGGGAGCATTTCCTTGGGCTGGGCTTTTGTCATTGGTAAAAACCGTGTTCCAAACCCTGCCGCGGGGATGACAACTTTGCTAATCTCCGGTTCCTTTTTCCTCATGGGTCTCTCCCCAGATTCATTTTACTATCACACTATCCCTACCAACATATTCCATCGGCACCCTGACAGGTGAGAATTCGCCTCCCTTCAATAATTACCCTGTGCTTCATCAGGTCAAACTCTCTCTCAAGACGGGAAAACTCCGGCCATTCCGTCATCACGAGGCACCCCTCTGCCCCGGTGAGAGTTTCGGCTGCAGAAGAACAATACGTGATATCCGGGAAGACCTGTCGCATGTTCGCGGTGGCCATGGGATCATACGCAAAAACCTGCGCGCCTTTTTGAATCAATTCGTGGATAACCGGGATCGCCCGGGAATCCCTGACATCATCGGTATTGTCCTTGAATGCCAGCCCAAGGATTGCGATACGCTTTCCTGCCAAGGTCCCCACTTTCTCTTCCAGGAGGGCAACCATGCGGTGGGGCTGCTGGTCGTTCACGGCAAGAACCGATTGTAATAATTGGGGATTTTCCCCCAGGTCCCTTGCAAGGGAGACCAGGGCAGCAACATCCTTTGGAAAGCAACTTCCCCCAAATCCTGCGCCTGCATTTAAAAAAAGGGATCCAATACGTGGGTCATACCCGACACCTTTCATGACCTCATAGACATCAATGCCCAGACGCTTGCATATATTTCCAATCTCGTTGGAAAACGAAATTTTCGTTGCAAGGAATGCATTGGAAGTATATTTGATCATCTCTGCCGCCGAGAGGCCCGTGTGAATAATCGGGGCGGAAAACCCACGATAGACGTCAGCGACAAGTTTCCCGGCCCTGGGATCTGAACTCCCGATAACAATCCTGTCGGGATGCATGAAATCCTGGACAGCTCGACCCTCCCTGAGAAATTCAGGATTCATTGCAAACCCAATATCATTTTCTGTTAATCCTGAAGCCATAAGTACACGCGGCCGGACGATCTTCTCGGTTGTACCGGGAGGAACTGTACTTTTCACGACAACACAACAATACGATGCAATGTCTTTCAACGCTAATCCGATGGAAGTACTTGCAGCCTCGATAAAGGAAAGATCCGCACTCCCATCACTTTTTGGCGGGGTTCCGACGCAGATGAACACAATATCTGATGATGCAATGGATTTGTAGGATGAACTTGCACGGAGGTTTTTTCCACTATGTTTCTTCAGTAAGTCTTCTAATCCACTTTCGTATATGGGAGGCCGGGCATCATTGATTGCCTCTACCTTTTCTGGATTGACTTCAATAATTGTAACGTCGTGCCCGACATCTGCAAGGCATGCACCAGTGACGAGCCCAACATACCCCCCACCAACAATAGCTATTCTCATGGATACCAGGCTCTCCCCTTTTGCAATTCAGTGTGTCTTTTACCTTATTTTCATATCATCGGGAAAGATAAAATTGCTTGAAATCACATGGTCCTTGTCATACCGCGGATGTAGTAGTATTCTGTATCATCAAAAGGCATTATTTTATCGTTGAATCGTTTTTACTGATTTCCATAGACACATCCTGAATGTCATTTTTCTATTCAATTGCTTTTAGTCAACAGACACAGCAATCCGACAGATAATTATCAGAGATACAGAGATATCTGCAATTGATTTATGAAATCCCTTAAACATAAAAATTTTAAGTTTCATATTCCACTAATTATAGAAAATGGAAGAATTTGAATTTCGTACTCCCGTTCTCTTCCTCATCTTCAATAGGCCCGATACGACACAGCAGGTCTTCAACGAAATTCGCAAGGCTAAACCCAAAGATCTATTTGTTGCCGCTGACGGCCCCCGCGAAGGGAATCCCCTTGATAAGCATCTCTGCCAAGAAGCCCGCACTATTATCAACCAGGTCGATTGGGATTGCAATGTCCACACTCTTTTTCGAGAGAAAAACCTTGGGTGCAAGTTAGCTGTCAGTTCCGCCATTGACTGGTTTTTTTCGGAGGTCAAAGAGGGTATCATCCTTGAAGACGACTGCGTCCCCGATCAATCATTCTTTCGATTTTGCCAGGAACTACTCGAATACTACAGGGATGATGAAAGAATCATGATGATATCTGGTGATAATTTCCAGTTCGGTAAAAAGAGAACCGAGTACAGTTATTATTTTTCCCGTTATACTCATATTTGGGGATGGGCAACCTGGAAAAGAGCATGGAAATATTATGATAGAGAGATGAAATTATGGCCCGAAATAAAAAAAGGACGTTGGTTGTTTGATCTATTATCAGATAAAGCTGCTGTGAAATATTGGGAAAAGATATTTGATGAAACATTTCATGGTCGGATTAATACCTGGGATTACCAGTGGTTATTTTCATGTTGGATCCAAAATGGTTTGACAATTTTACCGAATGTTAATCTAATTTCTAATATCGGCTTTGATCAAAATGCAACTCATACTATTGAGATGTGTAATTTATCAAAAGTTCCTACATTTCCAATAAAATTTCCTCTTGCACATCCAAGATTTGTAATCAGAGATAATATAGCGGATAGTGATTCTCAAAATGTTATATTTGATAAAAACTCAAAATTTAACCATATACAAAATATTATTTTAAATTATTTGAAGCATCCACGCAAATTTCCTAATCTAAAAGTTCAATAAATAAACTATTTAAATGACAAGGAGGAGTGTATGAATTGTCCTCTGTGTAGTTCGCAAGCAACGATAATTATTGAAAGAATTCCAAGTGTTCTGCTTGAAAAAATGTACTTGAGATTCACAGGTAAATCATTTAATTATCTATTAAATCAAGATATTTCAAAGATGCTTTGTGAAAGATGTGGATTGATATTTTTTAATCCAATGATAACCGGGGATGAAAAATTTTATGCATCTCTCCAAGAATTTGATTGGTATTATAGCGATGATAAAGAGGAATATAAATATGTTAAGAAATTTATAAAAGACGGATATAAAATTCTCGATGTAGGTTCAGGAAAAGGAGCATTAGCAAAATTATTACCCAAATGTCATTACGTCGGTATTGATTTCAGCGTTCATGCCAAAGAATTGGCTAAAGAAATTGGTATTTTAATTGAAAACGAGTCTATTCAAGAACATGCAGATAAGTTTCCTGAAGAATATGATATCGTTTGTAGTTTCCAGGTTTTAGAACACGTTTCAAATCCGTACGAGTTTATTAAGGCACAATTAAAATCATTGAAACGGGGGGGTTTATTAATAATATCTGTCCCAAGTGAAGATTCATACCTTAAGTTTGTTTGTAATGGCATCTTAAATTTACCTCCTCATCATGTCACAAGGTGGAGCGATAAAACATTAAATTTTATTGCTTCGCTATTTGCTTTGGAACTTATTGACTTACACCATGAAATGGTCCAGCAAATCCATAAAAAAGATTATATATTCACTTTTATTCAAACTATGTTTTTAAAACCAAAACTTATTGACGATTCATTTGTAAGGAAAATAGTATCAATAGTTTCAAGCAGGGCTGTAAATTTAATCGAAAAAAATTTTTATTCTGAATTCTTGCCTTTTGGTCATACAGTTATTGCAATTTACAGGAAGAACTAATTATGAAAATGCTTAATGTTGCCTGTGGTACCAGATTTCATAAAGACTGGATAAATATCGATTTCCAATCTTCATCCCCTGAAGTAAACGAAATCAACATTTTAAAGGGTCTACCCTATGATAATAATTCGTTTGATGTTGTTTATTCAAGTCATTTTTTAGAGCATCTAACAAAAAAACAGGCGGATTTTGTACTGGCGGAGATATTCAGAATATTAAAACCCGGAGGAATAGTGAGGATTGTTGTGCCGGATTTGCAAAATATATGTCGAGAATATCTGAATATTTTATCTGACATTCAGGATGACCTCAATAAAAAAAGATATGAATGGATTATAATTGAATTAGGTAATTGTGTAAGATCCACCACTAACCTTTCGTTAGGAAAGGAAGAATGGATCGTATGGATTTTCGGGAGATAGGGAGGCTGGTATCTGATGATCGGATTGCCCTCGAATATCTCTGGAAGA
>Ga0272448_1003218_pt1 | contig 19633 bp, 30 predicted proteins | sample YNPCB0191_FD_202220 | JGI IMG/M metagenome (GOLD analysis project Ga0272448, IMG submission 202220) | Hot spring sediment microbial communities from Yellowstone National Park, WY, United States - YNP-CB-019-1 | ecosystem: Environmental > Aquatic > Thermal springs > Hot (42-90C) > Sediment... | reverse complement strand
GAACTTATGCCCCCATTCCACAATGCCCTGCCTTAAAAGTATACAAAACCTTTCGTAGAGAGACCATAGAACTGCAAATTGGTGAAAGGTGGTATTTAATAACCGTTGACCCAATCTTAGATGAGTCTGGTAATTGGGCTGGGACTACCCACATTGTATCTGACATCACCAGCCGCAAGCTCGCAGAAGATACCCTCAGGAGAATCGAGGCCCTTGAATCCTCCATTCTCACTGCCATCCCCCATGCAGTCATTGGGCTCAAAAACCGCATAATCACCTTTGCCAATGAGGGGGTACGAACGATCTTCGGCTATTCACCAGAGGAACTCATCGGCAAGAGTACCCGTCTCCTCTATAGAAGTGATGCAGACTATGAGGCAATAGGACGTCTCTTCTACCCTGTCCTTGAAAGACAGAAGACCTATAGCCACGACTTCCCCTGCCAGAAGAAGGATGGTACCCCTATCCTCTGCAGGATGAGTAGTGCAGTTATCGGAAAGAGCCTAAAAGAAAAACAAATCGTTGTTGTATACGAGGACATTACAGAAAAGAAAAAGGCCCAAGAGGAACTACTAAAGGAAAAGGAAAAATTCTCCACCCTTGTAGAAAATGTTCCCTTTGGTATAGCAATGATAGATAGACAAGGTAATTACTTATATATAAATAGAAAATGGCTAGAATTATTTGGTTATGAGCTTTCTGATGTTTCCAATGGCAGGAGCTGGTTCAGAAAGGCGTACCCTGATCCTCATTACAGGAATGAGGTTATGGCTGCATGGTTTGAGGACACAAAGGATATGAACCCTGGAATAAGAAAACCACGGGTCTTTACTGTAACCTGCAAGGATGGCACAGAAAAGATTATCAACATTACTACAGTCCTTCTGGATATAAATGTATTTCTTCTCACGTATGAAGACATAACCCAAATCAAGCGTACAGAGGAGCAGCTCCTTCAGGCCCAAAAGATGGAGTCCATAGGAAAGCTTGCAGGAGGCATTGCCCATGACTTTAATAATATGCTCACCGTCATCCTAGGGCATGCCCAGCTTGGCCTTATGGGTCTTGAAAATACAAACCCCCTGTACCAGCGGTTTATAGAGATTCAGAAGGCTGGTCAACGTTCAGCTGAACTTACCCGAAATTTGCTCGCCTTTGCTCGTAAACAGACCATTTCACCAGTAGTACTGAATCTCAATACGGCTATCAAGGATATGCTCAAGATGCTCCGTCGCATAATTGGAGAAAATATAAAGCTTCTCTGGATACCTGGTTCTGCCCTCTGGCAGGTAAAAATAGACCCTGTTCAGCTCAATCAAGTACTCATCAATCTCGTGGTCAATGCAAAGGATGCCATTCCCTATGAGGGAACAATTACCATTGAGACAGAAAACGTAATCCTTGATGCAATCTATTGTCAAAATCATTTAGGCTTTATTCCCGGTGAGTATGTCATGCTTGCTGTCAGTGACAGCGGTGTTGGCATGGAAAAAGAGGTACTCGACCACATATTCGAACCCTTCTTTACTACAAAACAAACCAATGAAGGTTCAGGGCTTGGTCTTTCGATAGTCTATGGCATTGTCAAACAGAATAATGGTTTTATCAATGCATACAGTGAGCCAGGTAAGGGTTCAACCTTCAAAATATATACGCCACGGTTTGTCGGGCAGATAGAAGAAAGCCAACCTTTCGAGAAAAAAGAAATCACAACAAGCAAGGGTGAGACCATCCTTGTTGTTGAAGACGAACGGGAGGTACTGGAACTCTGTACATTCATGCTTAATCAAATGGGGTATACGGTCTTACCCTTCCAGAAACCACATGAAGCATTGCAAGAAGCACAAAAGTATAGAGGGCCTATCCATCTTCTCATCACCGATGTCATCATGCCTGAAATGAACGGAAAGGAACTGGCAATACGCCTTAAAGGGATACGACCTTCTATGAAATGTCTCTACATGTCGGGATATACAACGAATACTATTGTTCACAATGGCATTCTCAACGAGAATGTCCACTATATCCAGAAGCCCTTTTCACTTCATCAGCTTTCTGTAAAGGTACGGGAGGCTCTTGAGAAGTAAAAGAATATGTGATAAGTAATTAATAAAAAAGACGCTGCAAAGCCTATAATACTATTTACCATGCCATCCGATATAGCAGAATCTACTGATTTCATTCGAGAAATCATTGAAAAGGACTTGAAAGGTAACAAGCATGGAGGTCGGGTTGCAACACGCTTCCCGCCAGAACCCAATGGATACCTCCATATCGGTCATGCGAAATCCATCTGCCTCAATTTCGGTTTAGCTCTGCAGTATAAGGGCACCTGTAATCTGCGGCTCGATGATACAGACCCTGCAGGTGAATCCATGGAATATGTAGAATCAATCATAAAGGATGTGCGATGGCTGGGTTTTGACTGGGAAAACCGCCTGTATTATGCCTCTGACTATTTTGAACAGCTCTACCAATTTGCAGTGAAACTCATTAAAAAAGGCAAAGCCTATGTGTGCGATCTCACTACAGACGAAATAAGGGAATACCGCGGCACGCTCACCACACCTGGCAAAGAGAGCCCGTACAGAAATCGTTCCATAGAAGAGAATCTCGACCTCTTTGCCCGCATGCGGGCAGGTGAATTCGAGGATGGCTCACGGGTGCTCCGTGCCAAGATTGACATGTCCTCGCCCAATATGACCATGCGGGATCCCGTCATTTACAGGATAAAGCGTGAGCCCCATTACAGGACAGGTACACAATGGGTCATCTACCCCATGTATGATTTTGCCCATTGCCTTTCCGATTCTATTGAACGCATAACCCATTCTATATGTACGCTTGAGTTTGAAAATAACCGTCCCCTCTATGACTGGATTGTCAATGAACTCATTGAAGATGATCAAAAACCACAGCAGATTGAATTTGCCCGGCTCAATCTGAGTTACACACTGCTCAGCAAACGGAGGCTCATAGAGCTTGTTGAAAAGGGCTATGTATCTGGCTGGGATGACCCCCGTATGCCCACAATTGCAGGCATGAGAAGAAGGGGTTATACACCAGAAGCAATACGGACATTCTGTAACAAAATAGGGGTGGCAAAGAAGGATAACCTTGTTGACTGCGCCCTTCTCGAAGCCTGTGTTAGGGATGATTTGAATGAATGCGCACCGCGGGTCATGGCTGTGCTCAAACCTCTCACACTTGTTATTGATAACTACCCTGAAGGAAAAATTGAAGAGATTGAGTGCGCAAACCATCCACAGAATCCTGCCATGGGAACCAGAAAAGTACCATTTTCAAAGACCCTCTATATTGAACAGGATGACTTTAATGAACATCCGCCAAAAAAGTACAAACGTTTTGCACCCGGAAGGGAGGTACGGCTCAGATATGCCTATGTCATAAAATATGCAGGTATGGTGAAGGATGAAAAAAGCGGTGAGATCCGTGAAGTACACTGCACCTATGACCCTGAAACAAAGGATGCATCACCAGATGGTCGTAAAGTGGAGGGGGTTATCCACTGGGTATCTGTACAGCATGCAGTTCCTTCTGAGGTCAGGCTATATGACCGTCTCTTTCAAATACCTGATCCGGGAAGTGTGGATGATGATTTTACAGCGTACTTGAATCCCAAATCCCTTGAAACCCTCACATCCTCGTATGTTGAACCAAGCATACACGGTGCTCCTGCAGGTAGCAGGTATCAATTTGAAAGGCTTGGCTATTTCTGTATTGATTCAAAAGATTCCTCGCCGCAAAAACCTGTATTCAATCGTATCGTATCCCTCAGGGATACCTGGGCAAAGGTGTTGGGAAAGTAATTCCTAAAAAATAATGACCCAAGTAATTGTGAACCTATTGCCCCGCAGACACTGTAAAACCACTAACTGTTTTTTGAAGTTCTCTGGAAAGGGTTAATAGTTCTGAGGCTGTCTGGTTTGTTACTTCTGAGGATGTTTGAGTTTCTCTGGATATTATGGCAATCTGCTCTATATCTTTGGTTATTGCTTCTGAAGTTGCTGCCATTTGCTCTGTGGCAGAAGCTATCTGTTGCACCATCAGTTCAAGTTCGTCTGCTTTCTCGACAATGACTTTCAATGCATCACCTGCCTGTGCAGAAAGAGTCACACCTACATCAACATTATCAGCAACATTCTTCATTGCATTTACGGTACCTGTCATCTCATCTTGAATAGCGCTTATCATCTGGCTTATTTCAGAGGTTGCACCTGCTGTTTTCTCAGCAAGCTTTCTTACTTCGTCTGCCACAACTGCAAATCCTCTCCCTTGCTCACCTGCTCGCGCTGCTTCGATAGCAGCATTTAATGCAAGGAGATTGGTCTGATCAGCGATCTCATCGATAACATTAATGATATCACCAATATGTCGTGAACGTTCTCCCAGAGACTTAATCAGTTTTGCAGACTCCTCAACAGTTTTAGCGATTTCTTTTACTTCTGTGATAGATCTATGGACAATAGCTTCCCCCTCTTTTGCAACACCAACGGTTTTTGTCGTAGCAGTAGCAATTGTATTTATGTTTTTCGCTATATCCATTACTGTTCTAGCCATCTCTTCTGCTGAGCTTGCCACCTGTGTAGACCTCATGGATTGATCAGATGCCCTTCGAGACATCTGGCCAGCATTAGTGCTCAAATCTTCTCCCTTTAATGAAAAGACATCCGATGCGGCCTTCACATTGTTTACAACACCTCTCCATTTCTCTATCATATTTTTCATTGCACCAAGCAATTGTCCAACTTCATCTTTCCTCTCCACCCGTATCTCCATACTCAGGTCGCCCTCGGCAAGCTTATGTGCTGATTTCACCAGATACTTGAGCGGGCCTATGGCTCTTTTTACATACGTATAAATAAATGTACTCACAATAAAGATCAGAATTATTGAAATACCGCATATTACCATCATGATACGGTTGAAGGTGGCAAAGTAATCACTCTTCGGTACACCAACAAAAAGTGCCCCTATGGCCTGACCATCTTTACTGTATATGGGATCATATGCAACAAAGTAGGGTATCCCGAAAAAGTTTTCTGAACCACGAAAGGGCTTGCCATTTTTTACCACTCTTTCATAGGCCTCACCGGTGATCTTTGCCCCCTTTGTCCGTACTCCGTCTTTATTGACCATGTTGGTAGATATTGTAGTATCCTTCATATAAATAGAGGCAACTCCACCGGACAACTCCTTCATTTTGTCTACAATAAGGGTATCGTTATTCAACCCATAGAAGCCTATCAACATTAACTCCTGTTCGATATGAATGTTTGTTGCTTTAATCCTTTCCGCAAGGCTTTGGCCGCTGTTTGATAATCCGCCATCTTTTGAGAGTAACAGTTCCCAGAAAACCTTAATCTTGCTGTCCAAAACAGTGTTGACCTGTCTCAGCATGTCACTTCGTACCTGCCACAGACATGCGAATGCTGTGACAAGAATACTCACAACCACAACAATAGATCCAAAAAAGGTAAACTTTTTACGGAGACTGATATCTCGTATGTTCATACTACTACCCTATGTCTGTTGCCCCCTATCATTGCTATTATAACAGACTGACTTAGAATCCATCAGTCATATTATCGTAAAAACAAAAAAATAATTAAGTGCGAAATAACAATATAGTGAGGATCTTTACTGTAAGGGGATAATTAGATAATTATTTTATAGTGGCTGGGGGACAAGGATTTGAACCTTGATTCACGGAGTCAGAGTCCGTTGTCCTGCCGTTGAACGATCCCCCAATATAAGACGTTATGATGATGCTTTATCCTGTTTTTCTTTGGCTTTTTTAGTCTCTTTTGTTTTTTTAGGTGTTTTAGTCTCTTTACTCTCTTTTGAGGGGGACTTTTCCTTGGTACCCTTCTTTTCTTTTGTGACCTTTTTTACTTTCTTCCCTTTCTCTTCTTTCTTTTCTTTCTCCTCTCTGAGAATAAGTTCAATGATTGCCATGGGTGCATTGTCGCCTTTACGCTGACCAATCTTCAGAACCCGTGTATAGCCTCCGTTGATTGCTGCATAGCGTTCTGCAATGGGACCAAAGAGCTTTGCAACAGTCTCCTTATGTCGCAAAAATGCAAAGGCAAGCCTCATGGAGTGTGTATCTTTCCTTTTTGTAAGGGTTATTAACCTCTCAGCAACGCGTTTGAGTGCCATTGCTTTGGTGACTGTGGTCTTGATTTTCTCGTGTGTAAATAGAGCAATTGCCAGATTCTGCAAAAGTGCTCTCTTGTGGCTTTTTGTCCGATTCAACTTTTGAACCCGCTTCTGGTGCTTCATATGAAAACCCTCTAAATATGATCTTTTCGTTTCAGTGCTATCTTATCAAGCTCTTCCCTCGGAGGGAAGTTTTCCAATTTAATACCAAGCCGTAACCCCATGCACGCAAGAATCTCTTTAATCTCATTGAGCGACTTTCTTCCAAAATTCTTTGTCATGAGAATCTCCTGCTCTGTTTTCTGAACAAGTTCGCCGATATACTTGATATCTGCATTCTTCAAACAATTTGCGCTTCGTACAGACAGTTCAAGTTCATCCACGCTTCTGTAGAGGTTTTCATTAAATTCAGGCTTTTGAGCTGCCTTCTCCTGAACTGGTTCCACCTCTTCAATCTCCTCGAAGTTGATGAAGATGCGCATCTGTTCTTTGATAATCTTTGCACCAAAGGCAAGGGCATCCACTGGATTGACGCTTCCATTCGTCCAGATTTCCATGGTCAGTTTGTCGTAGTCTGTTCGATACCCCACCCGTGCAGGTGTTACTGAATAACTTACCCTTTTGATTGGCGAAAAGGCTGCATCGATGGGTATTGTTCCTATGGGTGCATTGTCATCCTTATTCATCTCTGCCGGAACGTATCCCCTCCCCACCTTTGCCTTCATCTCCATGTAGAGCTTTGCCTTGTCGCCTAACGTTGCAATGTGGTGTTCAGGGTTTATGATTTCTACATCGCTTTCCTGTGTTATGATATCACCTGCTGTCACATCTTTTGGTCCTTTCACATCTATCTTGAGTGTTTTTGGTTTATCGTCACCAATGCGGAGAACAACCTTTTTAAGATTGAGGATAATCTCGATGACATCCTCCTTCACCCCTCTGATTGTGGAGAACTCATGGTCCACACCATCTATCCATACAGACGTGATTGCAGCACCCATAATGGAAGAAAGAATCACCCTGCGCAATGAATTTCCAATGGTTATACCAAATCCTCGCTCAAGGGGCTCAGTAGAAAACTTTATATAATTGTCCTCTTTCTTTTCAATTTGAATACCACTCGGCTTGATGAGTTCCTGCCAATTTTTCTCAAACATGTGTGCAGACCCTCCTTTGGGGGTTAGAAACTATCGTGAATAATACTCTACTATGAGTTGCTCTTTGATGGGCATTGTAATATCATCACGTGTTGGAAGAAGCCTTACAATACCCTTCATGTTCTCTTTATCTACTTCTAACCATGAAGGAACGCCCCGTCTTACAACAGACTCGAGGGCATTCTTCACGCTGAGCAGGTCTTTGTGTAGTACCGCAATTTCATCCCCTTCTTTTACGAGATATGAAGGAATATTCACGATCCTATTATTGACCGTAATGTGTCTGTGTACGACGAGCTGTCGTGCTTCCTTTCTGGATGTGGCAAAACCCATCCGGTAGACCATATTATCAAGTCGTTTTTCCAGAAGGATTAAAAAGTTCGTTCCTGTTATGCCTTTTTTGCGCTCTGCCATTTCAAAAAACCGTTTAAATTGCTTTTCACTGAGGCCATACATCTTTCTGACCTTCTGCTTTTCCCGTAAGCGCAAACCGTATTCAAGAAATTTACCGCGTGTTTCAACATGAACACCTGGCGGATAGTTTCTCTTCTCAATTCCGCATTTTTCTGTATAACACCGTTCTCCCTTGAGAAAAAGCTTAATTGCTTCCCTTCTACATAACCTGCATGATGCTCCTACATACCGTGACAATTGTATCCTCCCTAAACCCTTCTTCGTTTTGGTGGCCTACACCCATTATGGGGTATAGGTGTTATATCTCTGATGAGATGAATCTTGAGACCCGTACTCTGGAGTGCCCGCAAGGCTGCCTCCCTTCCTGCTCCAGGACCTTTGATAAAGACATCCACTGTTTTCATACCATTTTCCATAGCCTTCTTGGCAGCATTCTCAGCTGCAAGCTGTGCTGCAAATGGTGTGCTCTTCCTCGAACCTTTGAATCCTGCAACACCTCCAGTAGACCACGCAATAACATTCCCCTGAGGGTCAGTAATCGTAACGATTGTATTATTAAAACTCGATTGAATGTACACATTGCCTGTAGGAACACTCTTTTTTACCTTTTTTCTTCCGCTTTTCCGGGTCTTTACCATTCATCCACCTCACTTTTTCCTTTTCATTGATGTCTTTCTGGGACCTTTGCGTGTCCGTGCATTTGTCCGTGTTCGTTGACCTCTGACGGGCAATCCCTTCCTATGCCTCAATCCCCTGTAACAACCAATATCCATGAGCCTCTTTATATTAATGCTCACTTCTTTTCGCAGATCGCCTTCTACCTGATACTTTCTCTCTATAATATCACGTATCTTTGCAATCTCTTCATCGTTCAGGGTATTTGTTCTTTTGTTCGGGTCAATACCTGCTTCCTGTATGATTCTGTTCGATAGGGTTCTTCCGATACCGTAGATATACGTTAAGGCTACCTCTATCCTCTTGTCACGCGGTATATCAACTCCTGCAATTCTTGCCACGTACCTACCTCCTTAACCCTGTTTCTGTTTATGTTTCGGGTTACTGCATATTATCCTCAGCACGCCCTTTCTTCTCACGATCTTGCATTTGTCACATCTCTTTTTCACAGAAGGTTTCACCTTCATGGCGCCTCCTACTTAACCCGATATATGATTCTTCCCCGACTCAAATCATAGGGTGAAAGTTCAACAACCACCTTGTCACCCTTCAAAATTTTAATATAGTGCATGCGCATCTTTCCTGAAACATGGGCAAGCACTCTGTGACCATTGGGAAGCTCAACCCTGAACATAGCATTGGGTAATGGCTCCACAACCGTTCCTTCAACTTCTATTCCTTCACCTTTCGGCATAGTCCTCTTATACCAAACTTAAAATATCAGCTCCATTTTCAGTAATCGCTATCGTGTGTTCAAAGTGGGCTGATAAACTTCCATCTTTTGTTGCTGCAGTCCATCCGTTTGCCTTGATGACCACATCGCTCTTTCCCATATTCACCATGGGTTCGATTGCTAACGTCATACCTTTTTTCAATCTCACACCCGTTCCTTTTTCTCCAAAATTTGGAACCTGAGGTTCTTCATGAAGGGTCTTTCCAATACCATGACCCACAAATTCTCTCACTACTGAAAATCCTGCCTCCTCTACACAGGTTTGAATGGCGTATGAAATATCATGGAGCCTGTTCCCTTCTCGTGCTTCCGCAATACCCCTGTAGAGAGCCTTTTCAGTCACTGTGAGTAATTTCTCTGTGCGGGACGGAAGCGTTCCAATTCCATACGTTATGGCAACATCACCATAGTACCCGTCATAGATAATACCGAAATCAATACTCACAATATCATGCTCCCGTAAAATACGATCTCCTGGCATTCCATGAACAATCTCATCATTAACGGATACACAGAGACAATACGGAAATCCATTGTATCCTTTAAATGCCGCTTGAATACCCCCTATCTTTTCTATTTTCTCTTCAGTCAATCGTTCAAGCTCTATAGTCTTGATGCCCTCCTGTATGAACTCTTTTAAATGAAGGACAACCTCCATGGCATATTTGCTTGCCGTGCGAATCTTTTCTATCTCTTCTTTGCTCTTGAGCACAATCATCAGACAACTGTTTTACCTCATCTCCTGCCTTTCATGCGCGATGTCTTTTTTACAATGCCGTCGTAGTGTCTCAATATAAGATGCGACTCAATCTGCTGTATTGTATCAAGTGCAACTCCCACCACTATGAGTAGTGCTGTGCCCCCAAAATAAAAGGGGACGTTAAACTTCTTTACCAGCAGTGTGGGCAGGACACAGACAAAGGATATATAGAGTGCACCAACAAAGGTTACCCGCGAGAGCACCTTTTCAATGTATTCTGATGTCTTTTTCCCTGGTCGTAAACCCGGTATGTACCCGCCATACTTCTTCATATTTTCAGCCACATTATCCGGATTAAACACAATAGCCGTGTAAAAGAAACAGAAGAATATAATAAACCCCACATACAATACCTCGTGGAGAATCGTTCCAGGCGTTAAAAGTTCTGCAAATTTTTTCATCCATGGATGATTGATGAAGTTTGCTATGGTGGCAGGAAACATGATGATAGAGGAGGCAAAGATGGGTGGTATAACACCTGCGGTATTAATCTTGAGTGGCAGGTGTGTTGACTGGCCTCCAAAAATTTTTCGACCCACAACCCTTTTTGCATACTGGACAGGTATTCGTCTCTGGGACGTCTCCATGAAGATAATGAACCCCACAACCACGAGCATCATGGCAGTGAGCAATATGACAACAAACCAGTTCATTTCACCTGTGTTAACAAGGCTTGCGGTGCCTGCGATGGCATTGGGCATGCGTGCAACAATACCAGCGAATATAATCAAGGATATACCATTTCCAATACCCTTTTCTGTAATCTGTTCACCGAGCCACATGATAAATGACGTTCCTGCTGTCAGTGTTATCATGGTCATCAAACGGAAACTCCAGCCCGGATTATAGACAACAAGTTCACCTGCTGCTCCCCGCATCTGCTCTAATCCAATGCTGATGCCAAAACCCTGTATGAGGCTGATAATCACTGTTCCATAGCGGGTATACTGGGTAATCTTCCGCCTCCCTGCCTCTCCCTCTTTCGAGAGACGTTCAAGGGTTGGCACAACAACTGTCAGGAGCTGGAGAATGATGGATGCACTGATATATGGCATAATCCCGAGTGCAAAGACTGACAGTCGCTCCAGTCCGCCACCAGCAAACATATCAAAAAAACCGAGTAATGTTCCTTTTGCCCGTTCAAAGATGCTGGCAAGGACCCTTCCATCGATCCCCGGCGTAGGAATATGGACACCAACACGATAGACAGCAAGAAGAGCCAGACTTGCTAAAATCCTGCGTTTCAGCTCAGGGATCTTGCCGATATTCTGGAAACCTCCCATTACCGGAGTACCTCCACATCGCCACCCTGAGTCCTGATTTTTTCAATTGCCTTCTGTGATGCCTTATGGACTGTTACACGGACAGGAAAATCTATTTCCCCATTTGATAATAGTTTGACACCATCCTTGATCTTCTTTATAAGTCCTTTCTCAAGAAAATCTTTTATCTCAATCTTCTCTGTACCCTTAAACCTCTGTAAATCACCAACATTCACCACTGCATATTCAGTACGAAAAGGATTACGAAAACCCCTCTTGGGTATCCTTCGTGTAAGAGGCATCTGACCCCCTTCATATCCCTTCCCCTTGGTACCTCCACTTCGTGCCCGCTGTCCTTTATTTCCATAGGTCGCAGTTGTGCCATGGCCTGAACCAGTGCCTCTGCCCACTCTCTTACGCTTCTTTACTGAACCTTCCGGTGCCTTCAAATCAGAAAGTTTCATTTATCTCACATCCTCCACTATTTTCAGCAAGTGTATTACCTTCTTTACCATACCCCGTATTTCAGGAGTATTTTTTACAACCCGTTCTTCATTCAATCGTCTGAATCCAAGGCTCCGTATTGTATCTTGCTGGTCTTTGGTTCGCTTAAGGGCGCTTCTGACCCATTTTATTCTAAGGTGACCCACCGTATGCCTCCTCGGTCTTGACCTTACCTTTCTGTTTAGCCACCACTTCCGGTGATTTCAACATTGATAAGCCAGTTATGGTTGCCTTCACCACATTGTGGTAATTTCTTGAACCGTAACATTTTGTCAGGATATTGGTAATCCCTGCCACCTCAACGACCGCTCTCACTGCGCGACCTGCAATAACACCGGTACCTTCCCGTGCTGGTTTCATGAAGACCTTACTGGTACCGTATTTCGCTGTCACCTCATGGGGAATCGTGCCTTTCACAACAGGGACTTCAATAATATCCTTCTTTGCCCGTTCCACTGCTTTACGGATGGCATCAGGCACCTCATTCGCTTTCCCCAGACCATACCCGACCTTTCCATTGCCGTCACCAACCACAACAATTGCGCTAAAGCTGAATCGTCTTCCGCCTTTAACAACCTTTGCAACGCGGTTGATATACACAAGCCTGTCCTGTAATTCAAGTCCACTTGTCTCTATCCGCTTTTTATCAACCAACCCATGACCTCCTTAAAATGTGAGACCTGCCTCCCGTGCACTATCAGCAAGGGCTTTTATCCGTCCGTGGTACTTAAAACCATTCCTGTCAAACACCACCTCTGTAATACCCATCTCTTTCAATCGTGTGCCCAGGAATGTGCCAACCTTTTTTGCAGCATCTACGTTACCACCATATGGGATGGTACCTTTAATCTCCTTGTTCAGAGAAGATACACCCGTAATCACAATGCCCTTTGTATCATCGATTACCTGGGCATATATATGTTTCAAGCTTTTGTACACGCAGAGTCGTGGTTTACCAGATGTTCCCTGTATCTTCTTTCTAATCCTCTTTTTTCTTCGTATTCGTGCCTTTACCTTTTCTCGTTTCTCCATATTACAACCTCTTACTTCCCGCTCTTTCCTGCTTTCTTCCGGAGTATTTCATCCACATACTTAACACCTTTATGTTTATAGACATCAGGGGGTCGAAGGGACCGTATTTTTGCTGCCACCTGACCCACAAGTTCTTTATCTGCACCCCGTATGCTTATCAAGGTCTGCTTTTCCACCTGGGCTGCAATCCCCTGAGGTAGAGGGAAGTTCACAGGATGGGAATAACCGAGATACAAGACAAGATTATTCCCGTGAAGTTCAGCCCTGTATCCGATACCCACTATCTCAAGCCGTTTCTCAAAACCCTTCTGAACTCCGTCCACCATGTTCTGAATAAGGGTTCTCATGAGTCCGTGGTAGGCACGGATACGTTGTTCCTCGCTCAAACGTTTTACTACAACACTGTTGCCCGATATATCGAGTTCCAGCCCTTCAAGGAGCGGTCGTGAAAGTGTTCCTTTCGGACCAGTCACCGTTATTGTGCCATTGTGTAATTGCAGTTTTACTCCATCAGGTAACAGAACAGGTTGTTTTCCTATCCGCGACATCGATCACCTCACCATACAACCAAGAGAGGTTCCCCTCCCACTTTATGTTTTAGAGCATGTCTATCTGTGATAATCCCTTTTGATGTTGACAGAATCACTGTACCGAGACGGTGCTTCATCTTCATAATATCCGGTACTTTCACATAGATTCTTCTCCCTGATTTACTGAGCCTCTTTAAACCGGTAATGACACTTTTATTATTTTCATCATAACTGATATAGACCTTTAAAAACTTTTTTCTTCCTTCATTGATAAAGGTCTTATAATTACGTATATATCCCTCATCCTTGAGAATCTTTAGTATGGCAAGCTTCGTATTGGAGTACGGTATATCAACCGACTCATGGCGTGCCATGATGGCATTTCGTATGCGGGTTGCCATATCAGCAATAGGATCAACAATTTTCATAGGTATCTCCCTACCAGCTCGATTTTTTCACGCCAGGTATTTCTCCTCGCAGAGCAAATAACCTGAAACATATCCTGCAGAGCTGAAACTTTCGTAAAAAACCCCGTGGCCGTCCACACACAGGACACCTGTTCCCTGCTCGTGTTTTGAATTTGGGAATTCTGTGCATCTTCTCCATCATGGATTTTCTCGCCATCACTCTCCTCCGTCAACTCCTGAAAGGCATTCCCATCAATTTTAAAAGTTCATAGCCCTCTTCATCAGTCCGTGCTGTGGTTGTGATTGTGATATTCATCCCCCGTACTTTATCAATCTTGTCGTAGTCTATTTCAGGAAAGATAATCTGCTCACGGAGACCCAGGGTATAATTTCCCCGTCCGTCAAAAGATTTTGCAGAAACACCCTTGAAGTCTCTCACCCTGGGCAGCACAATAGAGACAAGCTTGTGGAAAAACTCATACATGCGGGTACCCCGGAGTGTCACCATACACCCGATGGACATGCCCTCGCGTAACTTAAAGGAGGCAATGGATTTCCGTGCTTTTGTAATGATGGGCTTCTGACCGGTTATCGTAGCAATATCCTGTGCCGCACTGTCAAGGGCTTTGATATTCTGTATTGCTTCGCCAACACCCATATTCACCACAATCTTCTCGAGCTTTGGCACCTGCATAACATTCTTATACTTAAATTTTCTCATTAATGCCTTGGTCACTTCTTTCTCATAGAATTCCATGTACTTCGTTTTCAAAAACAAACCCCCTACTTATCGATGACTTCCTCACATCGTTTACAAAACCGTACTTTCTTGCCATCCTCAAGAATTTTCTTGCCCACCCGTACAGGCTTTGAACATTTCTCACAGTAGATCATTACATTGGACACGTGGATCGGGCTTTCTCGTTCCATAATACCGCCTTTTGATTTCTGGCTCGGCTTCACGTGCCGTTTGATCATGTTCACTTTCTCAACAACAACGCGGTCTTTCTTGGTCAGAACCCTCAGAACTTTTCCGGTTTTTCCTTTGTCCTTTCCAGTTGTAACAATGACAAGGTCGTTCTTTTTGATATGGTACTGTTTATCCATTGTGGCTCCTCATACTACCTCAGGTGCTAATGAAACGATCTTCATGAACTTTTTTGCTCTCAATTCCCGGGCAACAGGTCCAAAGATTCTCGTTCCAATGGGTTCATTATACTGATTGATAATGACCGCTGAATTGTCATCAAATTTAACATACGAACCATCGAGCCTCTTAATCTCTTTCTTGGTGCGCACAATAACTGCTTTCACCACTTCACCCTTTTTAACCTTTGCGTTGGGGATTACTTCCTTCACTGATGCAACGATAATATCTCCCACACTACCATACCGTTTTCTGGAGCCGCCGAGAACCCTGATACAACCAAGTTTTTTTGCACCGGAATTATCTGCTACTTCAAGTTTAGTTCGTTCCTGAATCATTGGTAACAACCTCGTCTACTGTTACTGTCTGTTCTAACGTCTCTTCAGCTGGTGACATATCGTCAATGTCCTTGAACTCCACAAGGGGCTCTGCCTTTTTCACAATCTCTTTCACAAGCCATGTTTTTTCTTTACTGATAGGTCGCACTTCTACTATCAGAACCGTGTCACCAGCAGAGCATTCATTCTTCTCATCGTGTGCCTTATACCGTTTTTTCATCTTCAAGAATTTATGATACTTGGGGTGTTCTAAAAATTTTTCCACTTCAACGACCACGGTCTTATCCATGGCATTCTTGACAACAACACCGACCATCTTTTTTCTATATTCTCGTTGTTTCCCTTCCATACCTACCTCGAATGTTCAGCAAATAGAGTATCCGCGTATCCATACTTATTGCTGAGCTGTTTTCTGCTTCATTTCCCGTTCTCGTAATATTGTTTCAATTCGTGCTATATCCTTCTTTAAAAGCTTCATCCGTGCAGTATTTTCTAACTGCCCGGTGGAATGACGGAACCGGAGATTGAAGATTTCTTCTTTACAATCCTTCTTCTTTTTCAATAGCTCTTCATTTGTCAGTTCTTTCAATTCCCGTACCTTCATTATTCTTCACTCCGTGCAATAAACCGGGTTTGTATGGGTAGCTTGAATGAGGCGATTCTCAATGCTTCACGTGCTTTATCTTCAGCCACACCTTTAATTTCGTACAATACCTTACCTGGCCTCACAACAGCAACCCACCCTTCATTGGGACCCTTGCCCTTGCCCATGCGTGTTTCAGCAGGTTTCTTTGTGATGGGCTTATCAGGGAAAATCCGTATCCACACCTTGCCGGTCCGCTTCACGTATCGGGTAAGGGCTATACGGGCAGCCTCAATCTGCCGTGCAGTAAGCCATCCTGGTTCCAATGCTTGTAAGCCAAAATCGCCAAAACTCACCGTGTTCCCTCTATAGGATTCTCCCCGTGTTGTCCCTTTTTGCTGTTTTCTATATTTTACCCTTTTTGGAGCAAGCATTACTGTGCCTCCTGATATACCTCGCCTTTAAAAATCCATACCTTCACACCGATGGTGCCATACTTTGTTTTTGCTATACTAAACCCGTAATCTATGTCTGCCCGTATCGTTTGCAAAGGAACGCGGCCCTCTCGATACCATTCTGTTCGTGCCATTTCTGCTCCTGCAAGTCTTCCGGCACACATAGCCTTGATTCCTTTTGCACCAAACTTCAGGGCCTGGGATACATTCCGCTTCATAGCCCTTCTGAAAGAGACCCTCCGCTCAATCTGGAGGGCAATGTTTTCTGAAACAAGCTGGGCATCCACTTCAGGCCGTTTTACTTCAGTGATGTTCAAAATAATCTCTTTGTCAGTTATGCGCTGGAGTTCCTTCTTCAGGTTTTCAACTTCAGCACCCTTTCTCCCGATCACCAGTCCTGGCCGTGCTGTGAAAATATTTATTTTCGCCCGTTTATCCTTGTTTGCAGCCCTTTCAATCTCTATCTTCGCTATCCCTGCCTGATGCAGTCTCTTCTTTAAAAACTGTTTAATAGCAAGGTCTTCGTGTAGAAATGTGGCATAGTTCTTTGCTGCAAACCATTTTGAATCCCACGATTTGATTATGCCCAGCCTAAAACCTAATGGGTTTGTCTTTTGACCCATTTCACCTCCCGATCAAGTGGTATCTATGATTCATCTAAGATGACTGTTATATGGCTCGTTCGTTTTCTTATTCTATTCGCCCGTCCCATGGCTCTGGGGATAAACCGCTTCAGTGTAGGACCACCGTCAACAAGAATATTTTTTATATAGAGCGTATCAACATCCACAAACTTCTTCTGCCGTGCATTGGCAACAGCACTGTCAAGCAACTTCTTTAAAATTGATGCTGCTTTATGGGGCGAATAGAGGAGAATACCCATAGCGTCATTGATCTTCTTCTTCTTGACAAGATCTGCCACAATCCTCACCTTGGTTGGTGAAATCCGCATCATACGTGTCCGTGCTTTAATCTCCATTGTCCTATTCCTTCTTCTTTACAACCTTTGACTTTCTATCCCCTGAGTGGCTATGAAAGGTCCGTGTGGGAGAAAACTCTCCCAGCTTATGACCCACCATCTCTTCAGTCACAAAAACAGGAATAAATTTTTTTCCATTGTGTACAGCAAAGGTAAGTCCGACAAATTCTGGGACTATCGTAGACCGTCTGGACCATGTTTTTATGACTTTTGAGCTCTTTGCTTCCTTTGCTTCCAGTGCTTTCTTCATTAACGCTTCATCAACAAATGGTCCTTTCCGTACAGACCGTGCCACCAGAGACCTCCTAATCTTTACGCTTTATAATAAACTTATCTGTTCTCTTATTTTTTCGTGTCTTCAAACCTTTTGCCAGTTGACCCCATGGTGAACAGGGATGCCTGCCTCCCTTTGATCGGCCCTCTCCTCCACCAAGAGGATGGTCCACAGGGTTCATGGCTGTTCCACGGACTGTGGGCCGTATACCAAGCCACCGTTGTCTCCCTGCTTTGCCTACAGTTATATTTTCATGATCAAGATTCCCAACCTGACCGATAGTTGCCATACAGGAGAGGTGAATAAGCCTTACTTCACCAGAAGGCAACCTCATATGTCCATACCCCCCTTCTTTTGCCACAAGCTGGGCATAGGTTCCTGCACTCCGGGCAAGCTGTCCTCCCTTTCCTGGTTTCATCTCCACATTATGGACAAAGGCACCAACAGGGATGAACCGCAGTGGAAGGGCATTGCCTTCTTTAATATCTGTATCTGGCTGTTTGCTCGCTATAATGGTATCGCCCACATTGAGCCCCAAGGGCGCAAGGATATATCTCTTCTCCCCATCCCTGTAATGAATGAGCGCAATGTTTGCTGACCGGTTGGGATCGTATTCAATGCTATGGACCTTTCCCGGTATTTCAAATTTATCCCTTTTAAAGTCTATAATTCTGTACTTCCTCTTGTGTCCCCCACCAATGTGGCGTGTGGTAATGACTCCACAATTATTTCTGCCACCTTTTTTCTTAAGGGGTTTTACAAGTGACTTTTCAGGCTTCTTCTTTGTAATCTCCTCAAAGGTCAAAACACTCATGAACCGGCGACCTGGTGATGTAGGTTTATACTCTCTTACTCCCATTAGGTTCCCTCAAAAATGGTTATTTTATCCTCAGGACGAAGTGTAACGATTGCCTTCTTCCAGTCTGATTTTTTCCCTGCAAATCGTCCGAGCCTTTTTTTCTTTCCTTCCATATTCATCACATGGACTGAAAGGACTTTTACTTTGAAGAGCTTTTCCACTGCTTTTTTTATTTCTATTTTATTAATGCGCCTCTGAACCTCAAAGACATACTGATTGCCAGTTTCTTTTAAGAGCGAACTCTTTTCTGTTATGAGGGGTCGCACAACAATGTCATATTCATTCATGGTGCCAGAACCTCTTCAATCTTTTTAAGGGCATCCAGGGTAAGAACAAGTTGTTCATAGCGGATAACGTCATATACATTCAACCCCTCGACCCTCAGTACTTTCGTATACGGTATATTGCGTGCTGATTTTTCTACAGTTTCATCCTTTCCATTAACAACAAAGAGCGGCTTTGTAAGCTTGAGGGCTTTAATAATCCCATAAAAGGCCTTGGTGCTTATACGGTCAAGGCTCAATGTATCGATAATCTTCATATTCGATTCAGAATGTCTTGCTGTAAGAGCTGATTTGACTGCACTCTTCCGTACTTTTTTTGGAAGGGTATAGGAATAATCCCTTGGGTGGGGTCCAAAGACAGTTCCACCACCAACCTGTAAGGGTGAACGGGAACTTCCCTGCCGTGCCCTTCCTGTTCCTTTCTGGCGGTATGGTTTTCTCCCACCTCCACTCACGTCTTTACGGGTCTTTGTGGAGGCTGTACCTTGACGATGGTTTGCCCGTTGCATGCGTATGACATCATGGATAAGATGGGGCTTAACCTCGCACATAAAGATTGCATCGCTAATCTCCACATCGCCAACCTTTTCGCCTCGTATATTCAGTACATCAACTCGTGCCATGAGAATCTCCTACGACTTTATCTCCACATCAACCCCTGATGCCAGCTCCAGCTTCATCAGTGCATCCACTGTCTGCTGGGTCGGTTCAACAATATCTATGAGTCGTTTATGCGTTCTTACCTCAAACTGCTCCCGTGATTTTTTGTCTACATGAGGCGAACGCAATACGCAGAATTTCTGTATCTTAGTGGGTAATGGTACAGGACCAATTACCTGGGCTCCAGTCTTCTTTGCTGCATCCACTATCTCTTTTACCGATTGATCGAGCAACCTGTGATCAAAGGCTTTCAGGCATATCCTGATTCTCTGCCTCATCGTCTATCCTCTCTACTCTATAATCTCAGTCACCACCCCTGCACCCACGGTCTTGCCTCCTTCACGGATGGCAAAGCGGAGTTCCTTCTCAAGGGCAATGGGTGCCACGAGTTCAATGG
>Ga0272448_1003217_pt1 | contig 19635 bp, 20 predicted proteins | sample YNPCB0191_FD_202220 | JGI IMG/M metagenome (GOLD analysis project Ga0272448, IMG submission 202220) | Hot spring sediment microbial communities from Yellowstone National Park, WY, United States - YNP-CB-019-1 | ecosystem: Environmental > Aquatic > Thermal springs > Hot (42-90C) > Sediment... | reverse complement strand
CTCCCGTTCTTAAAGTAGACCAGCCAGCTTGGCGTGGACCTCCGGACATCGTTCTCAGGCAGGCTCGGCGAGTCCAGAGTGTACTTTCCCGAGAGAAGCCCCATCGCCAGTGGTCCGCGGTTTATGTTGGCCAATTTTTTCTCCTCGCAGAGCCTGATGATTTCACTCGTAACCCTTAAAACGTTTAACTCGCTTTCAACAGCCGCGAAGCGTTCACGGTCGGCGAAGGCGGCTGCACGGCTTGTTGAGTCAGTGCTCCACCCGTAGCCTCGAATAACGCCTTCGTCAGCCAGCTCTTCCAGCGTATCCATGGTTGCAGCCGCTTTCTCAACGGGATAACCCCATATGTGAAGCAGGTAGATGTCTATGTAGTCTGTCTTCAGCCTTTTAAGCGAGGCTTCAACCGCTTTACGAGCATACTGTGGAGAACCGTCCTCGCCTGTCTCGCGCCTCGCTTCAGGGTCGAAGGTTAATCCAAACTTCGTTATGATTACTGTTTCGCCACGGTGCTCCCCCAATGCTTCCCCAAGGAGTTTCTCGCTGTGGCCGCAGCCGTATACGTCAGCAGTGTCGAAAACCCTTACGCCGAGCTCGAAAGCCTTTTTCAAGGCTCTCAGAGCCTCCTCGTCATCAGTCTTCCCCCACCCGTGGGCCAGCCCGTCGGCCCCCGTGATTGGCCCCCCTATGGCCCATGTTCCAAGGCCTAGGGCGCTCGTTTCAACATTCAGCTTCGGAATCCTTCTCCTGTAGAGTCTCGCCATGTCTTACCGCACTATAGTCTTGTTTATATTGTTTTTAGAGGCCGACGGGTTTTCAAGCATGCGCTAATAATCAGTTTCACCACCGCTTTTCTTCATATAATGCTCTTCATGCTCGTCTACGAACTCCTTGGGAATAGCTCCATGCGGTTTGATGTTTCGCATTTCATGTCTCCATTCTTCCTCGCTTTTCTCCTCCTACCCCCATCCGTCTTTAATAATCAATTTCCCGGTGAAAATCTTCTCAAGGATTTCCCCAGAAGAAAAGCCCGAATACTCCTGTCTTCCGAAGATAGTCCAACGAACCTGTGAGTCTTTTAAGCACAACGAATAAGCGTTGAAAAACAATAACCATAAGCACGCACGCTTTCTACAGTAAAGGCAGACGCCTTTCAAGCGAAAGATTTATTTCCTCCTCGGCAACCTTACCGCTCGGGAACAACTCCCGTGCGGGCTCTGGTGGTGTAAAGGTTAGCATTGGAGGCTGTCACCCTCCCGATCCGGGTTCAAGTCCCGGCCAGAGCGTCTTTCTTATTAAATATTTAAATACCTAAAATGGTTAGCGCGGGCTAGACGTTTAATGATTCGAAGCCATGTAGCAAGTCATGACGAATACAAGTAGTAAGAATCCCGTTCAAAGTTACTGATGGTCGTCACTTTTTTCCATTTTTCCAACCGTGGAAAACTATTCTTATCCTGAGCCGGCCCTATTTGAGTATGCCCACTACCCCGCCGAAGCCCTTGTGGAGCATCATCCCCTCCTCCGTCGCCGTCGATATTAGCTCGAGCTGAGTGTTTTTCTGCGAAGCGATTTCAATGAAACGGTCGAGAAGACTCTCCTTCTCGGCGACATACAGGCTTGTTGAACCGCATTTGGGGCACGGCGTTGAGGACACTTTCGCCGGGAGAGCAACCAGCTCTTGGAACGGGTGTTGTTCAACAGCCTCGTAGTCGCACTTTCCACATTTAACCTTGACCCTGAATATGTCGAGAGCCTCTGAGAAAAGTATCAGCCTCACCTTTCCGCTAAGAAGAGCGTTCTCAACCTCTTTAAGCCCGTAGACAACCCTGTCCGGCTCAGAGCTGACCAGTTTGAGAAAGTTCTCCACCAGGTTTCTCTCCTTGATCAGGTCGAGCTCCTGAAGCTTTTCAGAAGCCTTCCCCAGTATCTCCTTTATCCCCTGGTGGCCCGTGTAGGAAGTGTCCACCACGGCCAGTATCTTCTTCCTAAGCTCGTAGTGGATGAAATCCTTCTCTAGGAACATTTCCTTCGTGGGCCCAGGTCCGCCTACTATCAATCCTTTAACATCGGTGTTCTGGAGGTAAACCTCGTTCAGGCGCTCAGCCACTCGCCTGTAGAAATCGTTGAGCTCCATCTCCCTCAGCCTCTCAAACCTTCTGGCCGACTGGCCTCCCTTACTCGTCTTGCCCGGGACGCCGGAGGTAAGCTCATCCTTCACATCCATGTTCCTCCCGGACGCGAGCGCTATCGTCGCCTCAGAATTATCTATGGACAGGATTAAGTACTTATCCTTCTTCTCAAGCATCTCTTTAAGGGGCTCAACGTAAAACTTGTCGTCGCAACCATAGTACGAGAGGGTTATTTTCTCAGGAGGCTCTATCACGTGGATCTCAATGTTCTCCGACCCTGGGGCCTCCCCTGGAATGGCTCCGCAGAATATGACTAGCCCGTTTTCAGGGGCCTCGTCGTAAAGCTTAAGCCTCTGCTGAACCTTAACAATAGCGTCTTGAACATTCTTCCTCGTCGTTCTAGATTTTATGTTGGATGCTTTTCCATATTCCTCCCTCAGGTTCGTCATCACCTCGCTTATCCGTCTTCCCGGGGGTATGTAGAGGCTGATCAGCTCTGTGCCGCGACCCCTTTTTTCAGAGAGCTCTCTAAGAGTCCTCCTGGAGACGTATTCCCTCACTGAGGTTGCGATCGTTTTTTCACTCAAAACTACGGTTCTCGAAACACCCTTCCAAACCCCATATATTAATGTTCCGTTCACCCTTTAGAGTTACGCGTGAGTCTCGGCTTTACCCTGGAGGCAGCGCCTGCTCGAAAACAGTTTTAACCACCAGGGGGGAGAAGTATAAGGAAATGAGGATCGTGCTGAAAATAGGTCACGCCCTCTTCAAGGGGAACTCTGTAGACGTTGAGAAAATACGTGAGGCAGGAGACGCGGTTCTACGGCTGCACAACGCGGGACACAGGCTTATCGTTATAGTGGGTGGGGGTGAGCCCAGCCGGGCCTATATAAAGGCGGCGAGAAGCCTCGGGGCGGACCTCGCTACTTGCGACGAGGTCGGCATAATGGTCACCAGGCTGAACGCCCTACTATTTTCCATAGCGCTTGGAGATGCTTCAAGCAGGAGAATCATAAGGAGCTTCGAAGAGCTTGAGGAACAGCTGGCGGCAGCGGGGAATAGGATAATTGTTGGAGGAGGCTTCACCCCGGCGCAGTCGACGGACGCTGTTGCAGCGCTTGCGGCTGAAAGGATGAAAGCCGACCTACTGATCAAGACTACTGATGTCGACGGCGTCTACGACTCGGACCCTGAGAAAAACCCGGATGCGAAGCTGCTTAGGGAGGTTGACGTAAGACGGCTAAGGGAAATCCTGAGCAGGGGTGAATCAACACCCGGGGAGTACAGGCTTCTAGACCAGGTTTCCCTCTCAATACTTGAAAGGTCAAGGATACCGGTTGTAATAGTAAACGGCTCCGACCCTGAAAACATTATAAGAGCAGCCTCCGGGGAGAAGGTGGGAACGAGAATAAGCTACTCTAGCCGTTGACCCGTTTTTACCCCCTGACCCGAGAATAGGAGACGCTTCACGTGCACTGCCCGATTCCAACGCGCAGCTTCGCGCGCGCTCATAGCAGGCTGAGCCCGAAGGAGCTATAGAGAAGCCTGTTGAAGGCTCAGATATGACGAACCAGGAGATGAAAAGTAGAGGCGGGCTTAAAAATTATTCGACGCAACTACCCATATAGAATGGTTAGCTGAACAGGGAAGAAATGAAAAATGCATATTGCAAACTTTTATATACGATCTCCCAAAAAAGTAGGCTATGAAAAAGTTAAAGGTAGGATTGGTTGGTCTCGGGGGTCTTGGAAGGGGGTCTGCCTACGGTAATCTGTTTAATGTTCATCCTCGAACACAAGTGTCTGCCATTTGCGATATTAATAAGAATGTTTTAGAAGAGTGTAGAAAATACTTTGGCTTAAGAAACTCTCAGTGCTTCGATAACTACGATGAATTCATTAAGAGGGCGGACATGGATATAGTGGTTATAGGGACACCTATACCTATCCATGCAGAACAATCTATTAAAGCTATGGAAGCTGGCAAACACGTGCTGTGTGAGGTAACTATGGCGAATAATGTTAAAGATTGTGAAATGGTTGTTCGAACAGCTAGGAAAACTGGGATGAAGTATATGATGGCTGAAAATTACTGCTATTTCCATTATATCCGAGAATGGAGGAGAATGATTAAAGAAGGGGTGCTCGGTAGAATTTTTTACGCTGAAGCCGAGTATGTACATCAGATAAGAGATTTATTAAGAGACCCAAAAACTGGGAATTTACTGTGGAGAGCAAACCGGCCGCCAATCCACTATATCTCACATTGTTTGGGGCCTCTACTAACGTTATTAAATGACCGCGTTATAAAGGCCACGGGATCTGGTAAAACAAGCTTTATTGTGTCAGACGTAGGGGTTGGAGCCGTTGACATGCAAGTAGCAATTTTTGAAACAGCGAAAGGTGCTGTAATAAAAGCGTTGAGAAGCCAGGTTGCGCCTAGAGAGCCGCCGCTTGTTTACTATAGCATTTATGGAACCAGGGGGTTTGTAGAAAATGGGAGGGGGGCGCATCCCTATGCACAAAATGTTTCCCGAGGTTTTCTCTTCATTGAGGGAGAGGATAAGACAGCTAGAGAAGTTGACTGGTATATTTCCGATCCCAGTGCGCCTGAAGAGGCGCAAAAAGGGGGGCATGGCACCAGTGAATATTACCTTGTTAGAGACTTTATAAATGCCATAGAGACCGATACAATACCACCGATTGACGCCGTTAAAGCAGCCGATATTACACTTCCAGGTTTAATAGCACATGAAGCAGCTATGAAGGGAAACGTGTGGCTTGACGTGCCGCATTTTGAATAGGCACGTTCTAACTTGGCTAAGAACCCGAGCGCGCGCTAAAAAATAGGTGGGGCTTTACGCTCTCTGCAGTACGTAGTACATTGACGGCCATACTTTCCCTATTGTAAGTCTAAGCACGCCATCCTTGTAGTCTGTTGGAATAATGCCTGTATAGAAGCCCTCTGGGTTAACAGACCATACTCTAAGACGGTACTTATTATTCAACTCTATCGTAGCCTCGATGGGTTCGATTATTATAGGTCCATGTCCGATATCGACTGGGTATGTATGTTCAGCATCGTATTTGGCGTCAGTATTATCAGCTTTTCCAACCGCTGTTAGGAGGAGATGGTGCGATTCGCCTATAGGCTTGTCTGTTAACGAGCTTAAGACGATTGTTGCAAACTGCGTCACCACTCTAATTCTCAAACCTTTAAGAGCTATCTCCCCTACTTCGCCCAGGAAGCCGTAAGCAGCCTTCGTATAGGGCGTATCGATCCAGCCATACCTTCTCCTCCAGTTACGGTACAGTTGTCCTGTATCTGAGTCTACATCCTCCTTGCATTCGGCGGCAAGAGTGTTATCGGTTGTTGAAATCATCATGTCTACAGCAGGAGATGGCCCAGGTAACACCATGCCTACTTTATGTTTTTCAGATATTGTTGTTAAAGCAGTCGCCTCTGATTCTGGATGCCCGTAAGCCATAGACTTTAAAGGTTTAAACATCATGTCTTCTGGAACCTGGATTCCAACGGTTTTTCTAGCAGCTTCAACATCTCTACGGCGGAATAATAGAGCAGCGTGATAGAACAGCCCAAACTTCGCAGGGTCGTTAAACGGTGCCTCGAAGATGACTCTGTGCTTCCCACCACCCATAGTCACGCCTCCCATGCGGTCTAGAGGCCCAGAGTAGCGGTACCTGTACGTATGGAGAATCACGCCACTCCAGTCTTGAAACGCCGCGACAGCAGCCACTAATAATGGGCTTTCAGCACGCCACTCGTTAGGCCATGGCTCATCCCACTCTGAGACGATGAAGGGCTTGTCTAGAAGTCTGTTGAAAGACAACGTTCCAAAGATGTCTTTCCTCTCCACCATTGGCTGATTTCTTCCCCAGCCCCAGTAGCAGTGAGAGTCCGTATAGTCGCAAACGTTTAAACTGTAAAGTAAACCTAAACATCGGCTCCAGTTGGTTCCAGTCACGGGTATCTTAACCCCGATTTCACGAAGAAACTTTATCATCTCCCTGTAGTAGTTCTGCGTCACCTCGGCGAAAAATCGTAGAAGCAGCTCGGTAGGCCTGGTGAAATCGACTTTCTCTTCTTCGACTTTTATGCCATGCTCTCTCGCCCATGTTCGATACTGCTCTTCAAGCCTAGACCGATAGGGTTCAAGCGTCACTTGTTGCGTGAATAAGTCGCATTCATTGACTATTTCCATGAGTGCAATCGCCGGGTCATCTTTATACGCTAACCCCGTGTAAGGGTTGATATGCGTCCAAAGGTCGTAGCTGAACTTCTTCTGCAACTCTATGAGCCTCGGGTCGAAGCAGACATATGGTTTAGCCGCTTCATCCAAATCGTCGGCTGCGTCCACACCGTCGCCAGGCTTAAACCTACGGTAGGTCAACTGGTCTAGATAAATATATATTCCCTCCCTCTTCAGGCAGTAGATCAAGTAGTCAAGCCTATCTAAGCTCCTCGGGTCTAGGCTCAACGTATTATCAAGCGGTTTACCTTTGGTGAATTGAAAGATATTCGGCGTAGACCACTCAGCGTCGAGCTGGTGGGTTCTAACCATGTTCACACCGAACTTCGCCAATCTTCGAGTAACTTTTTCAGCCAGCTCACGCGGCGGGAAATTAGCTGCAGCGTTGAAACAAGTCCCCCAGAACCTGGCCTGAGTCCCGTCTTCAAACATGAATTTACTGCCTTTAACTGTGAGGAATCCATGTACACCGGCAGGCTTCTCCTTTTCATACAGGAACGAGAGGTCTAGCGGGGCATCATCCCACGGATATTCAAAAGGCACCCATTTAGATTTGCTATCAGAGTTGCCTCCATCCATTTACGATCCCAATCATAGGTAATTCTAGATGTTATTTAAATTATCTCTACGTTTAGCAGTTTACATAAATCCTTTAATAATGCTGCGTTATCGCCGTAGATATAATGTAGTGCTGGAAGAGGACTTTCTCAGCAAACTCCACTACTGGCATGTCTAAAATCACCTCCAAGCTGGAGTGCCGGAGGCTTTCAACCAGCTTCCTCCCACCTCCTCGCTAGACAGCCTTCCCAGTAACCATGCGCACCATATATCTATCTCCTGTACTTGAAAGCCGGCAGAGCAACCCTACCCGTCTTAGCGCGCGCTAAGGGTAAGGAGGAGACCCGGGTATGCTTGTCTGATGCTCCCCCCTGCCTTATTGGGAGGCCTCCTTCCCCGTCGGGGAGGGCGGTTTTTTAAAGCTTAAAAAAAATAAGCGCGCATGCTAGGATTATGAATGTTCTGGTTATCGGTGGCACCGGTCTTATCAGTACCGCCATCACAAGGTTTCTCGTTGAGCGCGGTGATAACGTTACTATTTACAATAGAGGTAAAACTACGGCAAACATCCCCAGCAGTGTTAAAAGGATGGTAGGCGACCGTAGAAATTATCCGCTTTTCGAACGCCAGATGGAAAAGCTGGGGAGGCTCGATTGCGTTATAGACATGGTGTGTTTTCAACCGAAGGAGGCTGAGAGCACTATCAGGGCTTTCAAAAATAGGGCTGGACAGTATGTTTTCTGCAGTACTGTTGACGTTTACACTAAACCGGCTAAAAAGTACCCGATAAGGGAAGAGGCTGAAAGAAGACCCTCACCCTCTTTCCCCTATGCTTACAACAAGGCGGAATGCGAGAAGCTGTTTTTCGAAGCCCATAACAGGAACGACTTCTTCTTAACCATTATTAGGCCAGCCTACACTTATGGCGAGGGGGCGGGAATAGTTCACACGCTCGGTTGGGATACTTATCTTATAGATCGCATAATCAAGGGTAAACCCTTGATAGTGCATGGCGATGGAACCTCGTTCTGGGTGGCTTGCCATAGAGATGACGTGGCAAAGGCTTTTGTTAATGCGGTAGGCAATGAAAAAGCATTTGGCAGGGCGTACAATGTAACGGGCGATGAATGGATGACGTGGAACAGATACTATCAAATAATAGCTGAATCTTTAAATGCACCTGAACCAGAGCTTGTTCATATTCCCACAGAAGTTTTAGCAGTATTAATGCCTAAACGGGCAGAATGGTGTGCGAAGAACTTCCGCTACAATAATGTTTTCGACAATACTGCTGCGAAAGTCGACCTGGGCTTTAACTACACTATAACTTGGAGCGAAGGCGTGAAACGCGCCGTAAACTGGTTGGAGGATCATGGATTAATAGAGAAAAGCGAGAAATACCCGTTTTATGATAAGATCATTACTTGCTGGAGAACCTCCGTCGAAAGAATGAAATCTGAACTGACTGACGTGGACACGTAACGGCTCACTTCAAAACCAGTAAAAACCTGAATTGAAAAAATGGCTCTAGCATAGAGCACGCCTCCTTCTCCTGGAGTTATAGTTTTAAAGCAACAGGTCGCTTGGTGCCTGATATACGCTTCCGCCTTTCCCAGCAGTATCCCTTGATCAAGCGCGCGCTCCGTATAGGCCAATTCTACACCTATCTTCTCCAGCCTCCTCTCAGCATCTGGGTATTTTCTCTCGATAATCTCGCAAGGCGTATTCACTTCTCCAAACCCAACAAAACCAGCCTTCACCTTTCTCATACAGGCTTAACTCTTAAACTACTTTCCGCGTGCGCTATCTCCTTACAAAAATTGCGGTGATGCTCGGCAGGTTAAATTTATTTAAAACGTCTGTTATTAGGTTATAACGGAGGAGGGTATGTTGAAGTGTGGTGTGGCGAAAGTTGATATTACTCCTGCTGTGGGGACGGAACTCTGCGGACACTTTAGGTCGGACCTCAAGTCTATTGGAATCCATAGTAATCTATACGTGAAAGCACTGTTGTTGGATAACGGTGGGAACAGAGTTGTTCTCGTATCATGCGATCTCTTAGGTGTAGCTTCAACGCTTGTCGATTCTGCTAGAAGGAGGATTGAGGAGATGACGGGGATTGAATGTGGAAATGTAATGGTCAGTTGCACTCATACTCACTCCGGCCCGGGAAGTATGCCGTGCAGGGTTATAGGTAGGAGTGATGAGGCGTATCAGGATCAATTGGTGAAGAAGATAGCTGGAGCTGTTTACCTCGCTTTAGGAAACATGAGGGAGGCGAGCATAGGTCTCGGCGTTGGATTTGAAGACTTGGCTGCAAGTAGGAGAGTGAAGTGGCCGGATGGAAGCATCAGATTCGACTGGTTGGATCCGAACACTCCTCCAAAAGAGCAGATCGATAAAGAGCTTAAAGTTCTAACGGTGAGGGGTATGCGTAGGGAAACTATTGCCGTTGCAATTAATTTTGCATGTCACCCTGTGACTATTGGGGGGAGGGCGTTCAACCTAATATCCTCCGACTTCCCCGGGGTCGTTACAGACCTTATAGAGAAGGTTAAAGGCGGTGGAACAGTCGCCTTGTTTTTCAACGGTGCTTATGCAGATACGCATCCTAGGAAGGGTTTGATACCCGGATACAATTACTACACGCCGATAGAGGGTGATGAGCTTACCACGACCCTTGGAACGATTTTAGGGGCAGCCGCATTAAGGATTTCAGAGACAACGCATACATGCTCAGACGTCTCAATCGACGTATGTTCTGAGGTTGTGAAAGTGCCGCTTGAAAAAGTCTCCTCGGAAGAAGAGTTAGAGAACATGATACCGGAGGAGGAGCAGAGGCTTGAGGAGCTTATGAAAGCCGGTGCTCCCAGCGACGAATGGTGGTGGCTTAAACAGAGGTTGGATTGGCACCACTATGTACTCGACCTATATAGGCAGGGGAAGCGATTTGAAGAACGGGAAAACTTGGAAATACAAGTGGTAAGGATTGGAGATATGTATGTGGTTGGGATCCCGGGCGAAGTATTCAGTCGTATAGGTTTAGAAATCAAAAGACGTGCACACGAAATAGGGCTGGATAAAGTACTCGTGTTCGCGTTAACCAATGGGAACCCAGGATACATACCTGCGGAAGAAGACTACACAATAGCACCTGTAGGGAAACGGGGCTATGAATTGGAGGGGTCTTACATGCTTTACGGGCGACCGTTAGTCAGTCCTGGAACAGCAACTACAATAATCGAAACAGCTGTAAAACTTATAGGTAAACTAAAACTGTGAGGCCAGGCTTTAAACCGTAGATGCTTAAAGGCCGAATATTATTTTTTATTTAAACACCGTTCAGCTATGTAGAGTATTGTGAAGTTAACTGGTTTGAAAGCTGTCTTACTCGATGAGAATGGACGTGTGGCAGCTGTGAGCAGGGCGGAATACGGTTGGCGCGCGCCTCAGATGCCCGTGCCCCTTGCGAAGAAATGATTGCCTCTGCACCCTAGTTTAATTGGAACATGGCTCGGAAACCCTTTTACAGAAATGCCTATTGCTATTATTGGCCCTTTATCTTAGGAAAAGCCGAAACCCTTAAAACAAAATAATACGAGCGGGATGGGGCCAGGGCGATTTGAACGCCCATTCACGGGTTTCTTCCCAGCTCCAACCTTTCCTCATCTCCCACAGGGATCGTGTGTATTCCATGTGGCTGGAGCCCGCCGTCCTGCCTGGCTGTCCGTTTTTTAACTTTAGACTATGGCCCCTTCTCCCAGCCAGTTTCTTGAAAGAGGAATTTTTAAGTTTTTCATCCTGATAAACGCCGCCGCCCTTGTGCAGGCCTTTTCCAACAGGGTATGAGGGGGATGAGGCATGGTATGCAGTGTTTCAGGCTTTTTAAGCGTTTTTATGCCTGGTTATTCCCCGGGGTTTTAGACGGCACTGGGCCCGGGGAAGCTTTTATTAAGGAGTTATGCGTACTATAAATCGGATTGGAGATGGTTCACGCGTATGTTTTGATGAATGTTGAGATAGGGACTGAGAACGATGTGTTGAACAGGCTTAAGGAAACGCCCGGGGTCGTCGAGTCCTGGATAGTTTTCGGCGTCTACGACATAATAACTAAGGTTGAGGCTGAGAACAGTGAGAAGCTCAAGGAGTTCATAAGCAAGTATATAAGGAAAATCGAGGGGGTTAGGAACACCCTTACACTGATGCCTATAGAGGGCTTCTCCAAGTAAAGTTTAAGCCGAGCCCGGCGGAGTATTCGTGAACTGTTAGAAATGGGTATGAGGTTCGGGTCTAGGAGGGAGCAGGAGCGTCTGCTTAAGAGGCTTGGCATAAGGCTTGAAGAGATACAGGGTGTTAGAAGCGTCGTGATAGAGACCGATAGCGAGAGGATAGTCTTCAACTCTCCCGTCGTCACCAAGATGGTTGGGGGTGCTCAGGAGATATACCAGGTTCTTGGCGAGCCCGTGGTTGAAAAGAAGGAGAAGGAGGAGTATGTTCCGCAGGAGGAGGATGTTCTGCTGGTGGCTAAGCAGACGGGTAGGAGCGTTGAGGAGGCTAGGAAAGCATTGATAACGACGGAGGGCGATATTGCCCAGGCGATCGTTTTATTGCAGTCGGGCCGCTAGGGAAAGGCATATTTATCTTCACGCCCTTTCTAAAGGGCTTTAAAATGATGTGTGAAATATGCGGGAGCAGGGCGCCTAGGCTTAGAAGAGTCCTTGTGGAGGGCAGCGTTATGAGTGTCTGCCCGGATTGCTTCTCCACCCTCACCAAGAAAACCCCTGTTGGAAGCATGCCTGCCAAGCCTGTTGAAACAGCCGTGAAAAAAGCCGTGAAACCCGTTTCGGTGAAGAAGGCTGGTGTGAAGAGCCCTGTGGAGAATTCTTCTATAGCTGAGACTGTGGAGCTTGTGGGCAATTACAGGGAGCTTATAAGGAGCAGGAGGAGGGAGCTCGGCTGGAGCGAGGAGGACCTTGGGGAGAAAACCGGTTTGAAAACATCCCTGATAAAGAAGGTTGAGTCAGGCAAGATAACCCCCTCGATTGTCGACGTCAGGAAGATAGAGGACGCTTTAAAAATAAAACTGCTCAAGACGAGTGTCCAGCGGGAGGAGGCTGCTCCAGCCAAGCACCTGGTTAAGAAGCCGTTTTCAAGCCTAACCCTGGGGGAGCTTCTGCACGACGAGGTTGCTGAACAGCCTTAGAGGAAGCTGGAATGATGAGGACGGGCTTAGAAATAGGGGTTCTCCGCCTCGGCCACAGGATATTCAGGGATAAGAGGGTGACTATGCATGCTTTCCTCGTTTCAAGAGCCTTTGGGGCAACCTGCTTCATAATCCACGGCGATAAGGATGCTAAGCTCGAGGAGAACGCTAAGAGGGTTGTGAGAAACTGGGGGGGAAGCATAAGCATCGAGTACAGCGGAGACTGGTTGAAAACAGTTGAAGAGTGGAGGAGCAGGGGGAGCCTAATCGTCCATCTCACGATGTACGGCATGCCTGTTGAAAACATTATCGGAAACTTAAGGGGGGCGGGAAGGCTCCTGGTGATCATCGGCGGCCGGAAGGTTCCCCGCGAAGCCTACGAGGCTTCAGACTATAATGTTGCAGTCACCAACCAGCCTCATTCCGAGATAGCTGCGCTGGCAATATTTCTCGACAGGTTTTTCAAGGGCAGGGAGCTCTACATGCAGCATGAGAAGCCAAGGGTCTTCGTGGTTCCCTCGCCGAGGGGAAAAGTAATATGCAGGAACCCCTTTTACAAGGAGGAGGGTAAAGATGGGTGAGGACAGGATCGACGCCATAGGCCACCTGTACACGCAGATCGTGGGCCTCATAGGCGGGGACGAGGCGATCGAGGTTGCCGAAGCATTGATACAGCTTAAGAAGGCAAGCGAGGAGCAGATATCTGCTAAAACCGGCTTTAGAGTCGGCGACGTCAGGAAAATACTCTTCAAGCTTTACGAGAAGGCTTTGATATCATACGAGGAGCTTAAAAAGGAGGAGGGGGATAAGATAAAAAGCATATTCCTATGGATGCCGCTCACAGACCAGGTTGAAGGCATAGCGACAAACTATAGGAGGCTGATACTGCAGAAGCTCAGGGAGAAGCTTGCGTTCGTCGAGGCCAACGAGCTCTACCACTGCGGGAAGGAGGGCCATAAAATACTCACTTTCGACGAGGCTGTTGAAAACCTTTTCAAATGCCCGGTGTGCGGCGACCCGTTGTTCAGGATGAACAAGGAGGAGTACATTAGGAAACTAAACACTCTAATAAAAACGATTGAAAATGAGGAGAAAGAGTAGAATACCGGGCAGGGAGGAGTGTCTTAAAATACTCCTGGAGGAAGGGGTTAACAGCAATGTTCTCAGACACGTGTTGAAGGTTGAGGAGGTCGCTAGAGACATAGCGGGCAGAGTGGAGTCGAAGGGATACGACGTGGATGAGGAGCTGGTTACTGCTGGAGCATTGCTCCACGACGTTGGCAGATCAGTCACCCACGATGTTTCACACGGGGTGGTGGGCGGCAGGATAGTTAGGAGGAGAAACCTGGACGAGAGGCTTGCGAGAATAGTGGAGAGGCATGTGGGAGGAGGAATATCCAGGGAGGAGGCTGTAGAATTGAAACTGGGCTCCCTAAGCCTTGTTCCCGAAACCCTTGAGGAGAAAATAGTCTGCTACGCCGACAAGCTTGTAGACGGCGACAGGAGAGTAGAGTTCCCTGAAACCCTGAAGTACTTCAAGGAGAAGCTGGGGGCGGAACACCCCGCGATAAAAAGGCTTGAGGACTTAGACGCGTTTTTCAAAGAAACCCTTTTGGAAAAGGAACAGGGAAACCCGCTTTAAACAACGTTAGAAAGAGAAACATTTTTAACCACCTGTGAATAGTAAGCAAACAGGACCCGTAGCTCAACCTGGTTAGAGCGCTGGGCTTTTAAACAGAAATGTTGACGACACCCAGATGTTGCGGGTTCAATTCCCGCCGGGTCCGCATTAATTATAGTTATAGATATGTTTCTATAGTGGTTCCCCTTTGAAGTCACGTTGAGCGCACGCCGATGAAACGCAAGAAGGATATGGTTTAAAATGGGCTGACCCGGATTCGAACCGGGACCTCCGCCTCGTAAGAGCGGCATCCTGCCATTAGACTATCAGCCCCGGTTTTTCCAGATATGTGTTCTAAGCTTTATATTCTTTTCTCCCCGCTTTACATCGCACGCTATATTATTCCTTGTCCAGGAAGAGCTGGTGCGGGTTTGACGGTTGCAGGGATTGTCACTATCCCGTTTCAAGGCTTTGCGCAGCTGCTCTTTAAAATGCGTCTCAACGCCAAAGAGGCTTTCACTAAACCGGGATAACTTATCCCAGGGTTTCTGCAGGCTCAGGCCCTATTGCCCGGTTAAAACAACACGCAGAGTACCTGTTCAAATACCCTTATTGGGCAGGAGGCCTATAGCTAAGACTGGCTTTCAATGTTCCGTGCTTGAGATAGACGTTACTGATGAGAGGCCGCGATTCTGAAGGTATGGATTGGAATTGCCCTGGGTCTCCACTCCCCTCTGGCAGATTTACCTAATAAGGAAATTTCGGACAGTAATTCTTCAACAGTAGGATTTTCCTCTCCATAGTTATGCCTGACGAGCTCGTTGACAGCTTGAAGCGAAGGACTTAATGCTGATCGAAAAACTTAGGCCCGATGTCGCGATGGTTCCGGACAACTATGCCTATGTTGACAACCCCTTATTCCTACCTTGGTCTCAGACGCTATCAGTGTTCAGGAAAAATTTAATAGCCGGCTTAAGAATGGGATGGATAAGGGCCAGTGGCCCAGCCTGGTTAAGGCGCCCGGCTGATAACCGGGAGATCGCCGGTTCGAAGGCTCTGGCTGCCGAAAATCCGGCCTGGCCCACTTATTCTTATGGAAGGTGCTTCTCGAAGCAGTTTACCCGTTATGCTTGAGTTTTTGCTATTGCTATGGCGTTGCTGCCCTTCTTGGCTTTAAATCTCAAGATTCTGAAAGAGGATGTCGCATATGACTCATATGGACCTCCGTCTAAAGAAGAAGCTGGAAAACAGGTTTCCCACATAAAAATATGTGCCTAATATCGGCAACCCCCAATTCTTAGTTTTTATTGTATGTATTTCTTTTTCTGAAATACGTCTTAAAGCCTACGGTAACCCTGCAGCTTGGGAATTGGGAGTAACGGAAGAAACCCGGGTAGTAGAACCAAGCGTTGAAGAGGCTTCTTTGGGACTGCAGCGGGATGAGTGTTTCAACCCTCTAGACTTAGGTAGGATGGTGGTTCTTGATGCGGGTCAGAAATGGTATGGCGTTGTTTTGGAGGCGGATGTTGAGAAGGGCGTTGTCAGGAGGCTTGCCGAGATCGCTGAGGACGCCGGAATCATAATAAGGTTCATCCAATACTCCGTCCTTGAGGAAAATGAGCGCGCGCTAACCGCGAGGGCACTGGTTTTCCTTGATTTTTCAAACACCAGTATTTCACCTTGGGATGCCTTGAGGCTTGTCAGGAAGCAGCCCTTCGTCAAGAAGACTCTTCTAATAGCCCCGAGCGCGGAGGAAATCCTCTACGACAACTATTTCTTTCCGCTTGTCGTAGGTGGGAAAAGAGCAGTAATATTCAGAAGGAGGGTCTACGAGTCGCTTTTCAAAGGGGTTAGGGAGACGTTCGGCACGGCGGGCGAGGCAATGCTCTACTACCAGGGTTTCGCCATCGGGCGGCGGATGTGTCAAGCATACAGGGAGGACACCGGCTTAGAGGATCCCAAGGCACTAGTTGGGCTGGGTAAGGCCTACTTTAGAACAGTAGGCTGGGGGATATTGGATGTTGTTAAAATGAGCCTTGAAACAGGGGAGGCCCAGGTACGCGTTTACCAGAGCTTTGAGTGTGAAACAGGCAGGGGGAGTGAAACGCCGTATGGACACTTCATCCGGGGAATCCTAGCAGGCTTCTTCACAAACATATTCGGGGAGGAAGCCAAGGCCGTTGAGACAAAATGCATAGCGAAAGGAGACCCATACTGCGAATACACGGTAAAAACGTAGCTGAAGCTATTCTCCTTACTCCACCCGATATTTAAGCGCTCTTTTTAAGGATATAGAAACTTTAAAAAGTATCGGAGGACCATTAGGTATTATGGAGGGGGAGCTTAAAGCTAGGAGGGCTGAGCTCGAGGAAAAAATCAATTCTCTAGTGAGGGAGAAGGAGAAGCTTATAAAGAGAATAGAGGACCTTAAGCTTCAGTTGGAAATAAAGGAACTGGAGGAGAAAGCTAAGGTGCTTGAATCGGAGGTCGAGGTTCTCAGGGCTGCGGAGAAGAGCCTGGTTGAGAAGATAGTTTCGTCTGAAACAGCAGGCAGCGGACAGTAAGGCTCAGTGATTTTTTACCGCGTTTCCGGAAAATATAGCGCGGAGCTAAACATTTAGTTTTAGCCTTCTTAAGGTTTCTGGGAGAGGTTTTCCTGTTTCCTTATGCCACCCTCTTGCTTGATAGTATTCTGTGAGTAATTTCTCGAATTCTTTTATGGTTATGGATGTTCCATCTGTGCTGCATGGGAGTTTAAAATGCGTCGCTACAATTTCATCCATCTTCCTATTTCTGCCAAACTTCTCCATTAAGATCATTCTTTCCAAGTTAAAGATTCTCTCAGCTATAATCTCTAGGTCTTCTGTTGAATATTTCATGCCAGTGCATGTGGATAGAAGTTTAGCTTCTACACCTAGATCTCCGTAGATCTCTTCCGCAGCTAACCACTCCTCCCTGCTTCTGAAAGGCTTAATCAATCTTGGAAAAGCAAAATCGCAAAGAGGCAGGCAGTCAAGGATTATATGCCTATGTTGACACCATATTGCTAGCTGAGCTTTATGTTCAAAACTTGGCTCAATGGATTTCTCTGATCCCCATAGTTTAGCTGCTATAGGTTTAAGTTTGGATAGAAAGACCTCTTTATTATCCAGATATAGCTCGGCCAAATGCAGAAAGGAAGTATGTGTACATATGGTAGGGTCTCTACTCTCCGTAGCGTACATTAGAGCTGAAACTATCCAAAATGGTAGAGGCTCCGGATCCCATATTCGTCCCTCTCGATGAGCTGGAAAACCATAGGCGAATTCTAAGGCTTCAGCCAATCTAATCAGTTCGTTTGGCAGTTTCTTCCGGAGTCTGTCGACAGTTCTTCTAAGCCCCTCTGCCAGTATATCCCCCAGACCCTTTCGGTAAGCTATGTTTTCTAGTAAACGGTGAAACCAAATGGGATTCCTAGGATCTAAAATTAGACCTTCAAGCGAGTTTAAGCCGATCTCTACGCAGCGAACTAGCCATGGCTGTAAAGTTAGAAGAACCCACAAGTCCAGCCCTAAGTCATCACATAGCATATGAAGCTCCACTCCACCATCTTCTGGCTTCCACCCCGTTATAGGTGGCACTCTAAGTCCTCCACCCTCGTATTTAGCAAGAGGTTTAGATGAAACCCATATATTACCTATACAAAAAACTTGATAAGCCTCTATTTCGCCATCACCGAATCTTCGGGGAACCTTTGATATTAAGGTACCTATACGACAGTTAACGCTACAGCTGTGACTACATATCGGATTACAACCTTTTTCTTCACGCAAAAAATAGTCAACTGCACCTGTACATGAAAGTTTCATTGCATACTTACAAGTTGCCAAGAAATGTTCTGGCTCAGCTACGTTTATGCCTCCAGTACCTTGAACCACAAGAGCCTTAATCTTCTTATAGCCCATAACTGCTCCAAAACCACTATGACCTGAAGCATTCTCAGGAGGATGAGTTATCGCTGCGTATCTAACAAGTCTTTCTCCAGCAGGCCCTATACAAGCTACCTCAATTCTGCGTCCATGTCTATGTCGAATTTTTTCTACCGTAGCCCTAACAGTTAGGCCCCATAAGTCTTCAGCAGGCATTATGTTGGCTTCCCCATTCTTTATCCAAATGTAAACCGGCTTCTCACTTCTCCCAATAATTATAAGTCCATCAAAGCCTGCATATTTCAACTCTGATCCTATAAAGCCGCCCATGGTAGAATGCGTATACCAGGGCTTGGGATATACTCTAGGCGATACTCCGGCAAATACTACTCTACCGGATGTTGGTGCAGGCGTACCCGTTAAAGGGCCTGTCATCACTATCAATGGATTTTCTGGATCAAAAACATCAACCTCTTTTGGTACATATTCCCAAGCTAATCTTGCCGCTAACCCCCTACCTCCCACATAATCCTCTGCGTACTTCATCGTGTCTACGGTTTTAATTTTCTCTGCTGATAGATCGATAAGCAGGAGGGTGCCTATCCACCCATATTGCATATTAAACCCTCCCACTTCTCAAGACCAGAACTCGTGAAGGACAAAAATCTACACATCCGGGTCCTCCTTCACGCTGATAACACAGATCGCATTTTACATAGACTCTTTTCGAAGGATGTTTAAAAATCACAGAATCTTCAGACTTGAATGGGCAAGCTTCAGCACATAATCCGCATCCATCGCAGATCCTTTCATCTATAATCTTAGCACCCGTCCTGTTATCCACGTATATAGCTCCTTTTGGACACACTTTCACACATTCAGGATTAAAACATTGAAGACAAACCAGCGGCTTAAATGCATAACTCTCTCTATCCTTAAAAACTTTAATTCTTGATGCAGATGGACGCGCACCATCACCATGCAAAATTGAGCAGACAAGTTCACATAATCCACATCCACGACACCGATTTGGAACTACTAGGAGCATAAAACTTAATTGAGACGCTTCCATACCGGCCAACAAGCAAGAGCATGCTCCTTAATAAGATTTATGTGACTATTTTGTCTATTGTTTTTACTGATTTTCCCTTCTTAATGCTCTACATGCTTTAAACACGGCTAGGCATAGGCTTATGTTATCTTTGCATACGCCTTGGTGGTCGGGTAGCCATGGTCTTAGTAGTGATGCTCCATTTTTCACACCCGTTTATGTGGTATTCACTCCTTACCCACTCTCCCTCCGAGTGGTTTACGTATTCATGCTTATAGCCTAATTTGCTTAAGCCCAAGTATTATTTGAATCTACCAGTCTTATCGTTAAAAGTCCTAATACAAGACTCACAGAGGTAGCGTTTAAGACCATGCCTATAGCATCCATGACCCTTAACAAGCTAGAGCCGCATCTAGGCGTAAACATCATCATGCCGCTAACAGCCCTAAAAGCCCTCAGCAAGCAAACTCACTCGAAAGAAGATTAGGAACATCCATAAATAAACATAAGAAAAAGCCATAAAATAGCGCGCGTTATCTTATTAAAGGGCGTTGGGATATTGACAGCAACAGTGATGTAGATGGAAGTAGGTATAGGTTCTTATACATTTCCGTGGGCCTTTGGCGTTAAGCGATATGCTCAGCCCAAGAATCCTTTAGATGCTGTAGGTTTGTTGAAGAGGGCGGAGTCTCTAGGAGTTAAAGTGGTTCAGATATGTGATAATTACCCGTTACATGAAGTGGCAACCGAAGTATTAGATGAAATTGCAGATTTATCCAGAGAAATGGGAATCACTATTGAGGTAGGTACACGTGGCGTCGAACCAAAAAATCTGCTAATGTACTTAAGTATAGCAGATAGATTGAATGCAAAAATTTTACGTACAACATTTGAA
>Ga0272448_1003215_pt1 | contig 19642 bp, 19 predicted proteins | sample YNPCB0191_FD_202220 | JGI IMG/M metagenome (GOLD analysis project Ga0272448, IMG submission 202220) | Hot spring sediment microbial communities from Yellowstone National Park, WY, United States - YNP-CB-019-1 | ecosystem: Environmental > Aquatic > Thermal springs > Hot (42-90C) > Sediment... | reverse complement strand
GAGTTCGTATCGTTCAATTGATCAAAAAGGGCATTAATTCAAGAAAAATTATGAACAGAAAGTCAATAGAAAACGCTATTAAGATAGATATGGCTCTCGGTGGTTCAACAAATACGGTTTTACATATCCCTGCAATAGCTCACGAAGCAGGTGTCAAACTTCCTCTTGAGGTCTTTGATGAAATCAGTAAAAATACTCCACATATTACCAAATTGGAACCCAGTGGAGATCATCTTATGGAAGACCTTGAATATGCAGGAGGTATCCCCGCAGTTATGAGCGTCCTAAAAGATAGCCTTAACGATGTTATGACAGTCAGTGGTTTAACTATACGTCAAATAGCAGAAAGCGCAACAGTAGAAAATCCCGATGTCATAAGGAACTTTGAGACCGCTTATAGCAAACAAGGCGGTTTGGCAATTTTGAGAGGTTCTCTTGCCAAAGGTGGATCAGTCGTAAAACAAGGTGCAGTGAAACCTGATATGATGAAATTTACTGGCACCGCCAAAGTTTATGACGGTGAAGAAATCGCCATGAAAGCCATACTTAATGACGAAGTAAAACCCGGTGATGTCGTTGTTATCAGATATGAAGGACCAAAAGGTGGACCTGGTATGAGGGAAATGCTACTTCCAACTGCCACAATTGTTGGAAAAGGATTATCCGATAGCGTGGCATTGATAACAGACGGAAGATTTTCCGGCGGAACAAGAGGTCCTTGTATCGGTCATGTCTCACCAGAAGCGATGGAAGGCGGGCTTATTGCAATAGTCCAAGATGGCGATAAGATCAGTATTGATATACCAAATAGAAGACTTGATCTCCTAGTATCAGACGAAGAGATAAAAAATAGATTAAGCAAATGGACTCCACCCGAACCTAAGATTAAGACTGGCTACCTTTCAAGATATGGCAAGTTAGTTAAATCCGCAGGAACAGGTGCGATATTAAGTAGTGATTAGTGATCAGTGATCAGTAATCAACGATCAGTAATTAGTAATCAGTGATCAGTGAATTTGATCGCTTGTTACTTGTCATTGAAAATAGAAACGAGGTGTTTTAGTCTTGAAAATGAGAGGTGCAAAAATACTCCTTGAAAGCCTGAAACAAGAAGGTGTGGAGGTAATATTCGGCATCTCTGGTGGTTCTGTCATAGATATATTTGACGCTCTCTATGATGAGAAAGAAATAAAGTATTACTTAACCTGTCATGAACAAGCAGCAGCACATGCCGCTGACGGATATGCACGTGCTACAGGCAAAGTAGGGGTATGTATTGCTACATCTGGTCCCGGTGCGACAAATCTCGTGACTGGCATAGCAACAGCACATATGGACTCCATACCGATAGTTGCTATTACAGGTCAAGTTTATTCTCATTTAATAGGCAATGATGCCTTTCAAGAGGCAGATGTGACAGGGATAACTCGCCCTATCACAAAGCATAATTATCTTGTCAAAAATGTAAACGAGCTTGCAATTACAATTAAAGAGGCTTTTTACATAGCCAGAACCGGGAGACCCGGACCAGTATTAGTTGATATTGCCAAAGACGCACAGCAAAAGGAAGCGGAATTTAATTATCCTGAGGAAGTAAATATAAGAAGCTATAAGCCAACTTATGAAGGACATCCGAAACAGATAGCAAAAGCAGCTGACTTGATCAATAACTCAAAAAAGCCTGTAATCTATGCTGGCGGAGGAATTATACACTCAGGGGCACATAAAGAGTTATTAGAATTGGCAGAAAAAACGCGAATACCTGTTACAACAACTTTGATGGGTATGGGCGGTTTTCCGCAAACACACGAGCTATCATTGGATATGCTTGGAATGCACGGCACCGCTTATGCGAATAAAGCAATTATAAATTGTGATGTGCTTATCGCTATCGGTGCAAGGTTTGACGATAGAATCACTGGAAGGATTGATAAATTCGCTCCCGAATCAAAAATTATCCATATAGACATTGATCCCGCAGCCATTAGCAAAAATGTTAAAGTTGATATTCCTATCGTCGGTGACTGCAAATGTGTGCTTACTGAATTAAATAAACTTGTGAGAAAACCTGACAACGATGAATGGCTAAAGCAAATAGCAGAGTGGAAACAAAAAATGCCATTGACCTATGATCGCAATAGCCCAGTAATCAAACCACAGTATGTTGTTGAGCAAATCTATGAAGTGACAAAAGGAGAAGCTATAATTGCTACGGAAGTCGGTCAAAATCAGATGTGGGCAGCGCAATTCTATAAATATACAAAACCAAGAACATTTCTTTCATCAGGCGGATTAGGAACTATGGGATATGGATTTCCAGCAGCAATAGGTGCGCAAGTAGGCTGTCCAGACAAACTGGTATTTGATATTGCAGGCGATGGTAGTATTCAGATGAATATTCAAGAATTAACTACTGTTGTTGCATACAACCTTCCTGTCAAAGTAGCTATATTGAATAATAGGTTTTTAGGTATGGTGCGTCAGTGGCAAGACCTGTTTTATAAGGGAAGACGATCTGGTGTTGATCTTAGCCGTAATCCTGATTTTGTCAAGGTCGCCGAAGCTTTTGGGGCAACAGGTATCCTTGTAGAAAAACCAGAAGATGTCAGACCTGCTATTATTAAAGCTATTGAGACGCCAGGACCGGTGTTCATCAATTTTATTGTTGATAGAGATGAGAACATATTCCCGATGGTCCCTGCTGGTGCAGCGTTAGATGAGATGCTCGGAATAACCCAAGGAATGGCATAGGAGGGCTAATGGTTCTAATATTCTGAAATTCCAGTCTTAGAATATTAGAATCTTTCAACAGATATGAGGCATACAATTTCTGTTTTAGTTGAAAATAAATTCGGTGTGCTTGCCCGTGTGGCTGGATTATTTAGCGGAAGAGGTTATAATATTGACAGCCTAAATGTCGGAGAAACCGAAGACCCGTCAATCTCCAGAATGACAATCGTTGCAAGAGGCGATGACAGAGTTCTGGAACAAATTATGAAGCAATTAAACAAGCTTATTGATGTTATTAAAGTCACTGATTTTACTTCGGAAGAACATATTGAAAGAGAACTTGTCTTGATCAAAGTTTCTGCCAATGCGAAAACCAGATCAGAGATAATCCAGCTTGCTGATATTTTTCGCTCATCAATAGTTGATGTAAGCCATGAATCATTGGTCATATCTGCTACTGGTGACGAAAGTAAGATCAATGCGTTAATTGAGATGCTGAAATCTTATGGTATTAGGGAGATAGCTCGGTCTGGGAAAGTTGCTATCTCAAGAGGACGTTAATAATCGCTAATCAATATAAAAACAAGGAGGAAATAGAATGGCGATCATTGATTTTGGAGGAGTGAAAGAAGAGGTCATCACTCGTGAAGAGTTCCCGATGAGTAAAGCACATGAGGTGCTTAAAGATGAGATAATCGCAGTCATCGGATATGGTGTCCAAGGTCCTGCTCAAGGCTTGAATATGAAGGACAATGGCTTTAATGTTATTGTCGGACAGTCAAAGAAATTTCAAAAAGATTGGGAAAGGGCATTAGAAGATGGTTGGGTCCCTGGCAAAGACTTATTTGAAATTGAAGAAGCTGCTGAGAAGGGAACTATAATTCAAATGCTTGTCTCTGACGCTGCACAAAAAGCTATATGGCCCACTATTAAGGAGAGGTTAAATAAAGGCGATGCCCTTTATTTTTCTCATGGATTTTCAATCGTATATAAAGATCAAACTGGCGTAATTCCCCCCGATTATGTTGATGTCATTATGGTTGCCCCAAAAGGGTCAGGCACATCAGTAAGACGTAACTTCCTTTCTGGCGCTGGAATTAATTCCAGTTTTGCAATCGCACAGGATTATACAGGAAGGGCAAGAGAACGTTGTATAGCACTTGGCATTGCAATTGGATCGGGATACCTTTTCCCGACAACGTTTGAAGGAGAAGTTTATAGTGACCTGACTGGAGAACGCGGCGTCCTTATGGGTGCTTTGGCAGGGATTATGGAAGCACAATATGAGGTCCTTCGCAAAAATGGTCACTCACCAAGTGAAGCCTTTAATGAAACTGTTGAGGAATTGACTGAAAGCCTTATCCGCTTAGTCGGCGAAAACGGCATGGATTGGATGTATGCTAACTGTTCCGCAACTGCTCAACGTGGTGCTTTGGATTGGAAGCCGAAGTTTAAGGCAGCGGTTATGCCTGTATTTGAAGACCTCTATGAAAAGGTTAAGACTGGCGTTGAAACTGCACGTGTTCTCGCAACAGGAAGCCAGCCAGATTATCAAGAGAAGTTAGCAAAAGAATTGGCAGAGATGGGCAATTCTGAGATGTGGCTTGCAGGGAAAGCTACCCGTGCATTGAGACCAAAAGAACCTGCCAAAGATATTTCTGATAAAAAAGGCATCGGCGGAAGAAAATTATAAGCAGTGACCGTGTAACATACATTGTCTAAATTATTTTATGAGATGGGCATTGTCCCATCTTATTTATTATGAAAAATATATCTCGCAGATTCTGAGATTGTCCAAACATCACTAAATTATTAAGGGGCGATGATATGGGCAAAAGTAGGCTTGCTAAATACCTTATTATTATCGGAATATTATTGATCTTTTTTACTATTATGTTATTTTCTGCGGGAATTTTTGAATCTGAAAATCCCCCGGGCGATAAATTAGCCCTTATAGAGATCAACGGAACAATAGTAAATTCAAGCGAAATTATTGATGAAATAAAAAAATACAAAGATGATAAATCGGTGAAAGCGATCGTTTTAAGGATAGACTCACCTGGTGGCATTGTTGCACCTACGCAAGAGATATATGAAGAGTTAAATAAAGTTGATAAAAAGATCATAGCTTCTATGGGGGCTTCTGCTACATCTGGCGGATACTATATAGCTTGCTCCGCAGACCGAATTTTCGCAAATCCCGGAACTTTGACTGGCAGTATCGGCGTAAGGATGAACTTCCCTAGAATCGTTGAATTATCCAAAAAGATCGGCATAGATAGCGAAACTATAAAAAGTGGACAATATAAAGATTCTGGTTCTGCATACCGTTATTTCACACCTGAGGAAAAAAAGCTTTTTCAAGATATGATTGATGATGTCTATAATCAATTCGTTGATGCTGTCTATAATGGAAGAAAGCATGCTAAACTGACAAAAGAGCAGATCATAAAAATTGCAGATGGCAGGGTTATGTCTGGACGACAGGCATTACAATATAAGTTGGTTGATGAATTAGGAAATTTAGAGGATGCAATACATTACGCTGCTAAAATAAGCGGAATAGAAGGGAAACCTAAAATAGCTAGAAAAAAGCCAAGAACAACTCTATTTGAAAGATTTATAAGTCAGTCATTTGGCAATAAAATTAGCGATATTATAAAGGATCAGGTCAGCATAAGATATGAAATACCTTTTTAAGAGATCATTTCCGAAATATGCTGATTTACATATCCATACAGATCGTTCAGATGGCTTATTATCCCCCGATCAAGTTATCATAAAAGCTAACAAAGTTGGTCTTTCAGCAATATCAATAACAGATCACGATACTGTTGATGGAATTGAGTTGGCAATTTCTGCTGGAAAAAGACATAACGTAGAGGTCATCCCCGGATTAGAGATCAGTGCAGAATATAACAGTGAAGAAATTCATATTCTCGGCTATTCTATTGATTGGCAAGATCAGGCATTAAATAAGGCTTTACAGACATTCAGAGATGCAAGACATGAGCGCGCATTGAAGATGATGGAAAAGCTGAATCAATTAGGCATAAAGATTGAACATAGCGACGTTTTTAAGATCACAAAGTTAGATTATGTTGGCAGACCGCATCTCGCAGTAGCTCTTGTCCAAAACGGTTACGCAGACACAATATCAGACGCATTCCAGAAATTTTTAGGCAATAATGCACCCGCATATATACCAAAGCCCGCTTTTTCTCCTTATGAAGCGATAAAGATGATACTTGATTCTCATGGCATACCTGTCTTGGCACATCCAGGGATGCTGAAACAAGATGTCCTTGACGAACTTATTTCGTATGGACTTATGGGAATTGAGGCATATCATTCTTATCATTCAAATCAAATCACCGATTATTACCGCGATATAGCAATAAAAAATAAACTTTTAATAACTGGCGGATCGGATTTTCATGGATTTGAAAATAGCAAAAGGGTATTGGGCGACGTAAGGTTACCTTATGAATATGTAGAGAAATTAAAAGAGGCAATTGTCAGCTCAAAATAAGGTTATTAGCCCGATTACGTCATTTTGAGCGAAGCGAAAAATCTTTTTTATATTCTAATAGCTTTTATATAAAAGTATAAAATAGTTGTTGAAATATAAAATAGTTATTATATAATAGATCAGTGAGGAGTGTGATGCTAATGGAAAAGAAATTTTTTAGCACAAAAGAGGTCGCCCAAATGTTAGATGTTACAACAATGTCAATCAATAGATGGATACATTCAGGAAAATTACGAGCTTACAAGTTTAGTCAAAATGCCTATAGAATTAGTCGAGAAGATTTAGAAGAATTTATTGAAAAAAGTGCGACAATACCTAAGGGTTATATAATAAAACCAAAAAATACACGAAAGTTTTCTATAATAGGATTAATCAATGATACTAGAATTACCGACGAAGATATTGACGAGGTAGTAGATGAATGGAACAAATTAGGATCACATTAGATACGCATACATTGATTTGGTCTCTTGATGAAAAATTGAACTATAAACTTTCAGAACAGGCAAAACAAGCTATATTAAGTGCTGAAGCACATGGGATTATTTTTATTCCTATAATTGTTTTGCTTGAGATGCTAAGGATCATAGAAAAAGGAAAATCTAAATTACCTTTGACAAAATTGTAAATGGATTAGTAAATAGTGATAACCATCAGATAATACCTTTGGACATTGAATTATTAGACATTGTTAAAACAATACATGGGCTTGAGTTACACGATAGATTAATTCTCGCAACAGCGATATACACAAACAGTGTTCTTGTTAGTAAAGATCGGGAAATTCAAAAAACAGGTATAAATGTTATTTGGTCAGCAAATGAATAATATGCAAAAGACATTTCACATAATAACTTACGGATGCCAAATGAATAAATGCGACTCAGAAGTGCTTGCTAGCCTTCTGGTAGAAAATGGCTATTCCTATATTGATGATTTTCAAAAAGCGGATATATTATTATTGAATACATGCTCAGTTAGAGATACCGCAGAACGCAAAGTCTTGGGAAGATTAGAACGATTAAAGCAGGTAAAAGAGAAAAAACCTGATATGATACTCGGAGTCTGTGGTTGTATGGCTCAAAGCTGGGAAAAAGAATTGTTGAAAAGATTTCCGTATATTGATATTATATTAGGAACTAACAGATTGATTGAGTTGCCAAATCTCATAAGGGAAAGGCTCAATTCTGGCGTTTCTGCTATTGATGTTTTAGAAATGCCATCTAACGGGGAGATAATACCTAAGGTTAGAGAAAGCAAAGTTACTGCATGGGTTACTATTATGCATGGATGCAACAACTTTTGCAGTTATTGCATTGTCCCCTATGTTAGAGGGCGTGAACGTAGCAGAAGCAGTGAAAGCATCCTTCAAGAGATCAAAAAACTTGGAGAATCAGGATATAAAGAGGTTACGTTACTTGGTCAAAATGTAAATTCCTATGGATTTGATTCAGATGAGAAAATAGATTTTGCCGATCTGCTCGCTTTGATAGATGCGAATTCCCCCGGGATTGAAAGGATAAGATTTACAACATCACATCCAAAAGACGTATCACCAAAATTGATTGATGCGATGGGAGAATTGCCGAAAGTATGCAATCATTTTCATCTACCAGCACAGGCAGGATCAAATAATATATTAGAAAAGATGAACCGAGGCTATACCCGCGAACATTACATCAATTTAATTGATAAACTGAGGGCAAAAGTGCCTGATATATCAATCACAACGGATTTGATAGTCGGTTTCCCGGGCGAAACAGAAGAGGATTTTCAAGATACACTTGATCTTGTCAGGCGAGTTGAATTTGATGTAGCTTTCTGTTTTAGATTCTCACCGAGAAAAGGAACACCTGCTGCAAAGATGGATGGTCAGCTTCCAGAAGAAGTTAAAATGCGAAGATTATATGAACTATTGGAAATTCAGGACAAGATCAGTATAGAGAAAAATCGGGCGATGATCGGACAAATACACGAGATACTCGTTGAGGGACAAAATCCAAAAGATAAATCACAGCTTTCTGGTAGAACAAGAAATAATAGGCTCGTCTTTTTCACAGGTGATATTGATCTGATAGGTCAATTAGTCACTGTTGAAATCACTGATGCTGGCAATTGGTCACTTCGTGGTGAATTATGCTCATAATGGAGGGGAAAAATGACCTTTAGAAATATGATTTTCTTGTTTTTGACTATTGTTGCTATCTTAATGGTTGCCTATTCTTCCATCGCAGAAGAAAAAGACCTTAATATTAGCAAGGAAGATGAACTCTTTCAGAAATGCAAAACCTCCTATACAAACAAGAATTTTGCCGAAACAGGTCAGTTGATAAGGGATTTTCTCTCTCAATACCCTCAAAGTAATTATCTTACTGAGATATTATTTATTCAAGCAGGCATTCAAACAGACGTTAATACCGCTATTAAAATGTATAAAGACATTATCCAAAAATACCCAGATACTAAATGGGCAGGAAGGTCTAATTTTCAACTTGCTCAGATATATTATTTACAGGGCAAATACAACGAATCTGCAGAATGTTATCGCGAGGTAATTGTGCGTTATCCTGACGATGAATCCTATTGGCAGGCGCGTTATTGGCGATGTAAAAGCCTTATGGCAAAAGGTGATTATGACAGTGCAATATACGCATTGAATTCGTTAAAGGAGATTGGCAATAAAAACATAGAATCTGATGCGATATTGCTTTCGTTAGGCGAATGTTATATGGCTAAAAAGGAATATGATAAGGCAGAGGTGACATTCAAATTTTTGATTGACAATTATCCAGAAAGCAAATGGTTACCTGCGAGTTACTTTTTGCTTGCGGGTTGTTTTCAAAATCAAGGCAAAACTGACGAGGCAAGGGCTATGTATCGCAGGATAACAGAAAGCTATCCGCAATCAATAGAGGCAAAACAGGCTAAAAAACAACTTGATTCGCCTATGCCAATACAGATAAGTCAAATAAGCGATAAAAAAGCTTCTCCTCAATTAGAAACTCCGTTTTTGAAGGCGAGCAATGTAACGCCTACTCAACAAAATACTAACCAACAACAAGTTAAATCATCATTTCAAGACTCTAAGCCGCCATTTCAATTCCAATGGAAATCTGAAGAGGTATCAGATCAACCACAAAAAGTTAGCATTCCAGAAAAAACTATCGGCACATCGGATCAGAAATCCACTTTCAGCATCCAAGTAGGTGCATTTTCTAGGAAGGACGTCGCAAAGGCTTTGGCAGATCGGTTGGAAAAGAAAAATTATAAAGTTGAGATAGTCTTTGAAACATTTTATAAAGTTAGAGTAGTAGGATTTAAGACCAGAGATGAAGCTGTAAGGGCATCTAATAAACTTGTTGCTGAAGAAAAGATGGAGAGAGCTATAATCATACCGCCTGAATGATTAGTGATATATTATATATCTATGGTATAGCTAAAAAACTGTTCCCCTTTTGAATCTGTTTGACATACCCAATTGCCCTGTGGATTGATGACGCCTGATGGTGCAGAGCATCGGAGATCAGTTGGGTAACAGTTGTCCACAGTTACGATCCATATCTTGCCTGCATTGGCACGCATTCTTAGATTTGACTCATGATAATGCCATGCAACATCAGACCATTCGCTACCGTTGCGTCCACCATTTACCGCATGGAAAATGATCTTCGCTCCCATCTTTGATAATTGTTGCGTCAGATGAGGATCGGGAATAGGAGTGCAACTTGGATTAGCCCACAAGTCGTTGCAGATCAATCCACCAATGCAGATTCCGTTAAAATTATATGTCCTAAGTGGTTGGATAGCATAGTGATTAATTTCGCCTTGAGGTGGGTCTTCCATACTACCGCAAGTTAATATTTTGCTATGAAACCCTAGATATTCACCATCAGGCGTATAAAATCTGATTTGATTATAACATTTCTCGTCTGATTCTACGAAACAAGTCCCTAATGCTAAATCCGCATTTTTATTGCCTTTTATAATGAACTTTTCATATTTGTCACCAAAGAACCCCCCCTATCTCTTTATAATAATCCTCATACATACTGACGATCTTATCCTGATTAAATCTTTCCAAGACTGTTTGACGTGCAGATTTGCCCATTTTGTCATGCAGTTCATCATCTTTAAGGAGCTTTTTTGCCAATTCTGCCATCGCTTCAATATCTCCGACGTCAACGAGAAAACCTGTTTTGCCATGTTCAATGACCTCAGGCAATCCACCGACATTTGTCGCGATGACAGGCACTTCACAACTCATCGCTTCCAACGCAGAAAGACCGAAACTTTCCATTTCGCTAGGGATAAGGAATAGATCGGCATTTGGAAGCAATCCTGCGACATCGTCCTGTTTTCCCAAGAAAGTAACGCTTGACGATATTTCAAGTTTTTCAACTAAACGTAAAGCGGAAGACATCATAGGTCCATCGCCAACCATAAGCAATTTAGATGGAATTTCATCATGTATAAGCTTAAAAGCGGATATTACATCCTCAATACGTTTTATTGGGCGGAAATTTGAGACGTGCATTATTATCCGTTCACCTTTTGGAGCAAAAAGACATTTCGCCCTACATCTATGCGTCTTAGTGAATAAATTTGTGTCAACAAAATTCGGTATAACTTTAATAGGTTTGTCTAGATGGAATTTCTCTTTCGCTTCACGTTTGAGAAACTCCGAAACTGTGGTAATTCCATCGCTTCGTTCAATGCTAAATTTGTTAATTTTATAATATGATTCATCGCTTCCAACAATTGTTATATCAGTTCCATGAAGGCTTGTTATCACCTTCACATTTCCATTGACCATCTGTTTAGCAAGATAGGCACTTGTGGAATGCGGAATAGCATAATGAACATGAAGAAGATCAAGTTTTTCCTTTTCTATCAATTCAGCCATTTTCACAGAAAGCGCCAACGAATATGGAGGATATTCAAATAAAGGATACTTCATCATATTGACCTCGTGAAAACATACATTTTCGTTATACTCACGAAGCCTATAAGGTATTGAGTAACTGATAAAATGCACTTGATGACCTCTGATACCAAGTGCTTTTCCCAATTCTGTTGCTATTGTCCCACTTCCTCCATGACTAGGATAACATACCATTCCAATTTTCATATTCTCTCCTAAATTAGAGTCATCACATCCTCTATTTCAATCATTTCTCTGACAAGAAATGGTTCACCATATTTTTTGCCGATAAGTCCGCCATAATACCGAGATCGGACTTCTATTGATTCTATGTATTCTGGACTGCTTATGTAAGTCGGTTCACCTTGATAGTTAGGATTATATATCTGCGACTTAAAGCAGTTAATCGCCTTCATTTTTATCTCGTGGTATTCAGTCACATCTACCACAAATGATGGCTCAAATTGATAATGACACATATAGTATATCAGTTTTTGTGTGCGATGTCTTGGCATTTCTGGATAGAGTTTTGATAACCCAGCAAGAAACGCTGATTCAGAGACCAACTGTGAAGCGTGAGCGTGATCAGGATGTCTATCCATCCAATACGGCAGAAATATAACTTTTGGCTTATATTTTCTTATTACCGATATGACCTTCCGTTTATTCTCATCGTTCACTTGTATATTAGCGTCTGGAATCCCAAGATTTTCTCTGCACATAACACCTAAAACCTTTGTGGACTCCTCCGCTTCCTTTTGTCTTTCTTCCATAGTTCCCCTTGTCCCCATTTCTCCTGCGGTTAAATCTATTATTCCAACCCTATATCCTTGTTTTAGAAGTTTTATAACAGTTCCAGCGCATGTCAGTTCTATATCATCGCGATGCGCTCCAAAAGCCAGAGCATCTAATTCCATTAATACCCTCCGTGATTAGTGATCAGTGATTATTGACCATAAAATATGGAATAAAGTCTCTCTAATCCGTCAAAAATCCTTGGACCAGATCTGAGAAGAATATCTGGGTCTATTGTGTAGATTCTATTATTTATAACAGCAGAGATTGTCCTATATTTACTCCATCGTTCAGTGTCATTTTTATCTGATGATGTCATTGTTGACGGCGCGGTGAGTATAATATCGGGATTTTTAGTTATAATAGCCTCAACACTATAAATTGGCCAACTGTTTGGTGCATCTTCTGCTATGTTTATTCCCCCAGCAGTTTTTATTAGATCGTTGACAAAATTCCCAGGACCAACCGTGACTAATGGGTTTTGACCGATCTCATAAAATACCTTAGGTCTTTTATTGATAGGTATTTGGCTCACTTTATCCCTTATTATTTTGGCTCTATTTTTCAAGCCATTAACAACTTGCTTTGAGTATTCCTCTTTGCCAGTTATTTTCCCCAAAGCCAACATTGATTCCAAAACATCATCAATCTTTTGTGGGTTGACGATAAATATAGGAATTCCGCTTTTGTCCAATTTTTCAATACGCTCTTTGCTATATCCATCGGGAGTTGCGACGATCAAATCGGGTTTTAATGATAAAATGACTTCTATGTTCGGATTATAATATCCGCCAATTTTAGCCTTGCTTTTCGCAGATTCGGGATAGTTGCAGAATTCTGTTACGCCGACGATCTCATTATCCAAACCGATAGCAAAAAGCATCTCAGTTACATTTGGCGCCATAGATACTATTCTATCAACTTTCTTAGGGATATTCACTTGGCGACCCATAAAATCCGTAAATAATACGGTTTCCTTTTTTTCTATCTTCTTTGCACAAGCATAGAAAACAAGAGAAAAACATATCATCAAAGCGAATACTATGTGAAATCTCTTCATATTATAATACCTCTTGTATTTTCATTTTCAGAAAACGTGGGCGATAAATGTCTGCATTATTTATCAAGTGATGCCAACTCATTGAATTGACATTATACGAGATCAACCATTCATCAGGTTTAGAAAGGCTCGGATGTGCCTTGGCGTTATATGTATATATTCCATTTCCAGCGTCTGGCTCGGTTGTATGATAGATATTTATTCTCGGTCCAAAAGGACCCACAGGGCTTTCTCCTATACGGATATATAAATCCTGTTCTAAGTGCATTGATACCATTAGGTATTTGCCTTTCAAAGGACCGCTTTGTATTGGTGTTACGCTAAGTTCAGGACCTCCTCTGCCTAATTCTGCGGTATCTTCAATATTATCAGACCAAGCGTTTCCATCCCAAAAACACCATTTATCAAAATCCTCAAAATCATCTGCTTTGACCCTTGCAACAGCTAATTTTACCTCTCCACTTTCATAACGACCATATACATAAACATATCCATCAGGATCAATAGCCCCAGATTCAACAGTATTAGGCATAATCCCTGCACCAAAATATAAGGTTCGCTCCTTGTTGACATGATAAAACGGTGCATCTTTTTGTGTATGATTTGCCAGATCAAGATTTCCGTTTTTTATCGGTATTTTAATCATCGCTAAACCAGAGAGTTTGAATTTGAAACCCTCTTGTCCATCAGGATTTTCTTCAATAACCATCGGGAAAATGTAAATATTTCTGTTCAGAGAGACGCCATCTTGTAACCAATACCAACACTTTTTGTCCTTTGTCTTTGGTGTATTTGGCACAAAAACTGACGATCTGCTACCATCGCCATTGTTTCCCCAGATAAATTTAATTTTACTGTCAATAGGTTCTCCGCCTTCTAAGAGGGCAAGCGTGTTATTAACCATAGAGACATTTTTCCGTGTCATTGTCTTTTGATCTACTTGTCCAATAAATGTATCGCTAAATACAAATAGCGTTTTTGTCTCGTGTGCCTTGCCCTGCATTTCATATCCAGAAAGCGGTATCGCATATATGCCATCTGCACCTGTCCAGCCATCGTATCTTTTAAATAATTCGTTCCACTGATCGGATTCTTCTACGATAATTTTGATATTTCCCATTTTGACGATGTTCATTTCACTTCACCATAATTAAGCCATAGTTCAAGCGCCCCTTTTGTTGACGAGTTATTATTCCAGTTTGCGCCGAAAATGTCAATTAATCCATTCCTATCTACATCAAACAACACGATATTATGTGATCCAGATACAGAAACTACATGTTTTCGCCATGTCTTTGCGTTGTCTTGATTAATGTAAATCGCAACTTCCTGAGGTGCAGTCGCTTGGTGCATTTTTGCAACGACAATATCTAAAAGACCGTCATTATTCATATCTGCTATTCCCAAAGCGTGTGCATGATCGTAAAAAGGTTCAATTATATGCTCTATCCAATCTGGACTTTTCGGATCAGGTGGTGATTCAAACCAAGATAGATGACCAGACCCTTCGGCAGGTGAAAGCACTATGTCTATTCTTCCATCGTTATTCAGATCGCCAGTTTGCACTGATGCATCGCCCTTTGTCCAATTCTTGTCAAAGTATTCAGCAGACATATATAAATGCTCAATCCATTTTTTATTCAATATATCCCCTGGGTTTTCATACCAACGACCACCGATTATTACATCAGGAAAGCCATCACCGTTTATATCTGCGACTTTTAGTCCTTCACCATGCGGGCAATCAAAAGTCTGATGTTCCCAAGATTTAGGGGAGTTTTGCTTCCATATATGGATTTTGTTTCCCATCATTTTCCCAAAACCTGATTGATGTCGCGTTACAATATCCAACTTTCCATCACAATCAAGATCAACGACTTCTACATCATGCATCCTTGCGCCAATAGGACTGATATTTACGGCTTCCCATTTATCTTTAGCAGGATCGCCTCCATATCCTTTTGGATTACGATACCACATCAGCCCCTCATTATTGGGTATGATTATATCTACATATCCATCACTATCAATATCTCCGACAGCCATATCAGTAGTGAATGAACCATCAGCTATCTTGTGTTTCGTCCAATTTGGATAGCGATACCAGAATAGTCCATCTCCGCTTGCACTCGCCGATATTAACGAGCCATAGCCGTTTCCGTCTATATCTGCAACAGCCTTGCAGTGAGGGTCTCTTGGGTTATTAGAATCCACAATTATATGTTCAAATTTCATAATACTTCCCCTTCTATTCCCTTATTTAAACTTTTGTTTTTAGTCTTCCCTTGAAAAAGAGGGATTTATCGCTTTTATAGTATACAATATAGACATCATTTTGTCACTATCTATATCTCATTATGTATTGTCATTTTTGATTTGACTCTTTATTCAAAAGTTGATAAAATGCTTTATGTTCCGAAAGGCATAAGGGAAGTTATCAAATTTATCACTCTTGGCGAGGTGAATAATGAATATTGTTGTAACTGGGGCTTCTGGCGTCCTCGGAGGTGGGATAGTCAAGCGACTGAAAAATGAAAGCGATCATAACATTCGCGCAACAGACGTCATTTCGGGAGATGGCATAGAAATAGCTGATCTCTGTAAAATAGAGCAAGTTCAAAATATTATAGATGGTGCGGATATAGTCATTCATTGTGCAGCAGTGCATCCATGGAAGTCATATACCGCTGATCAGTATCTTGATAATAATGTGAAAGCCTGTCATCACGTCTTTTCAGCTTGTGTCAAGGCGGGTGTAAAAAGGGTTATATATACAAGCAGTATTGCAGCAATCGGGATGCCTCCTGCATTTGTCCCTGCCAAAGAAGATGATCCTTCTATGCCGAGAGATTTATATGGCATGACAAAACGTTTCGGAGAAAACTTGGCATGGATGTTTAATGCTAATAGCGGATTGAATGTTGTTTGTCTTAGACCACCAACATTTATTCCTACTGATGATATTACACTTGGTCTTGGACTGCTTGGCAGTTGGACACATCCTGATAATGTCATTGACGCTCATTTATCCGCTTTAAATACCGATTTTACTGGGTTTCATATAGTTACTATTGCCAACTTAACTCCTTATACTGCTGATGATAGAGACGCCTTGCTAAATGATCCTGCGAGTGTTGTTGAGAAGTATTATCCCGGTGTAGTTGGATTTTTTGAGTCAAAAGGCGTGAAAATAAGACCTATAACCTGTTATTATGACATATCTTATGCAAAGGAGTTTATGAATTGGTCTCCAAAACTGACATTTAAAGAATGGTTTAATGAACATGCAAAATAAATAGAGAGGTGAATTATACTATGAAAAAGATGACAATTGAGGAGATAGAAAAGGCTATTGCAGAACTTACACCAGAACAACAATTAAAACTGATCTCGAGAATATGCGAGAGGTTAAGTGGAACTGATCTATCTCAGTTACCAGAGGTCGTTACTGAAAAAAAGGAGAAAAAGCAACTATCAAAATATATGCTTGAATATCCTTAATATTTTAGAGATTTTTCAGCTTAAAAACAAAGCTAATGTGAACAAAATTAGCATAGGTCATTAATTCAATCAGGGTTAATATTTTGGGAACTCAACTTATACAAACAAATGGAGAGTGAAATGGCAAAAATTACCTTTATCGGTGCGGGAAGTTTGGGATTTACAAGAGGATTGGCAAGAGATATTCTGACATTTCCATTGTTGAAAGATGCTACGCTTTGCTTGATGGATATAGATGCAGAGAGATTGGACTTTGCACAAAGGGCAGTCCAAAGCATCGTTGATAAAGGCAATTATCCTGCTAAGGTTGTGGCAACAATGGATCGGGCAGAGGCACTTAAAGGTGCAGATGCAGTAATGTGCACAATCCTTGCTGGCGGGGTAGAAGTCTGGCAACATGACATACTTATCCCTAAGAAATATGGCGTTGATACTAATGTCGGCGATACAAGAGGACCTTCTGGTGTATTTCGTGCTTTACGGACAATACCTGTTATGGTCAGCATCGTTAAAGATATGGAAAAGTATTGTCCAGACGCTATTTTATTGAATTATACAAATCCTATGGCGATGCTTTGCCGTGCAATGCAAAGGGAATCGTTCATAAAATTAACTGGACTTTGCCACAGCGTTCAGGGAACTGCGATGATGCTCGCACATTGGATCGGCGCCCCTTATGATGAGATTACTTATACATGTGCAGGAATTAACCATCAAGCATGGTATATTAAATTTGAATGGAATCACAAAGACGCATATCCGTTGATCCGTAAGGCAGTTGAAGACCCAAAGATATATAATGAAGAGATCGTCCGTAACGAGATGTTCAAGCATTTAGGGTATTATGTCACTGAATCAAGCGGTCATAACTCAGAATATAACTGGTGGTTTCGCAAGCGACCTGATCTGATAGAGAAATATTGCACACACGGGACAGGCTGGAATCCAGGAGTTTATGCCTACATACTCAAAGAATATCAAAGCAGAGAAGGCAAATGGCAAGAAGACGTTAGAAAATGGTTTGAGGCAGGAGCGCCAATTAGCCTTGAAAGAGGTCACGAATACGCAGCATACATAGTTAACGCATATATGGGCGGAGAGATATTCCATTTTAACGGCAATGTGCCGAACACAAAGCTTATAACAAATCTGCCAGAAGGGGCATGCGTTGAAGTGCCTGTCTTTGTTGATAAAGGAGGATTTCATCCTGTGCATGTTGGAGATTTACCGCCTCAGTGTGTTGCCTTAAATCATATTAGCGTAATGGTGGAAGAAATGGCGGTTGAGGCAGCTTTGACAGGTGATCCAACTTTGGTATTTCAGTCTATACTTTACGATCCATTGACAGCAGCGGTTTTGTCTATGGCAGAGATCAAAGACATGGTCAACGAAATGTTACAGCAGAATAAGGATTATCTCCCGCAGTTTAAACATTTCACAGTTTGACAATAACGATGTAGAGGACATTCTGTTAGATTGCTTTAAGCAATTTAATCAGCATGTCCTACAAATTATTAATCGCTATTTATGTTAGGCATATTCAAAAAGAAGAAACCGCAATTACCATATCAACTTACTGATAAGGAAATTTCTCTCCTTGAACAATATCCAGAAGGATTAACCCCATTAGACTTTAAGAGATTTCAAGAATTCTGTGGAACGCAAAAAGAAAAGTCGTCAGAACATATAAAATCTAATATTATTAATCGCACTTTCAGGAATAGATTACAGGACCATATTAAGCTAATAAAAGACATTCTGAAAGGAAAATGTTGCCTGAATGAACTATTGGATATTGATGATAGGAAGCTTTTATTCATTGATATTGGACCTGGAATAGGGAACAAGGAATATCCAGCGATCACCTCAATAGAAATGGCAAAGGCTTTTCCTGATAAAATTGATGTTGTCGCTGTTGATCTTCCTTCATCTTTCCAAATATTAGTGAATTTATTAAATGAAAGCTCAAATCTAAAAGATGAACTGAGAAAATATAAAAATCTTTATTTTATAAACGATAATGCCTTGCAAATAGAAAAAACTTGGTTTAATGGAAGACAAGATGCAATATTTACGGATCGGGAGATTCCAAGCTTACGAGAAAGAGATGACAGAATACTAATAATACGTTCTGCAAATTCCATAGACGTATATTGTTCATGGGACGATGTCAGATCGTGGTTGACTCGCATTGCCAATGAGTTTCGCTGTTATCGTATATTGTTTTTATTGCATAGAGAAATACTTTATAAAGAACAGAATAATACTGAATGGACTGCTATTGGAATGGTTTCTGAAAGGGGATTTCGATCAGGGACTCAAGATTTATCCTTAAAACGTGGCATACCTATATATGAAATAGATAAGAAAAAAGTCCAATCTGCAATATTGAGAAGAAAATTAGCTTATCAATAGAAGTCTCATTTTGATATTAATTTTTATTAAATTCCTAATACTTTTGCATGGAAACTAATCGTTTCTTGTATATGCGTATCCCAGAAATCCCAATTATGATCGCCGGGAAATTCCTCATATTCATGCGGTATCCCTAACTTAACTAAATGTTTATGAAATGCCCTGTTATCTTCTAATAAAAAGTCGCTTAATCCGCAGTCCATCCGTATAGCAGGTAGTTTGCTTTTATCAATGCGTTCAGCGATCGCCCAAAGATCGTCTTTTCCACCAATAGGGTTATCGCCATATATCAGACGCATTTCTGACGCAAGTTCGTCTCTAAAAGGATTATGCCCTGCGGCTACACCTCCCGAATGGCTGACGACACTGCAAAACATATCAGGGAATTTCAAAGCTAATTTCAATGCCCCATATCCACCCATACTTAAACCTGCGATAACTCGTCCAGATCGTTCAGCTTTTGTGTTGAAATGTGTATCTACAAAGCCGATCACGTCTTTGATTATGTGTGATTCATGTGCAGGTCCATTAATGGCATCACAATAAAAACCTCTGCCTCCGTCGGGCATTACCACTGCAAGCGGAAGATTACGGACATACCATTCTATACGAGTTCGGCGACTCCAAATTGTATGATCATCAGATAATCCATGCAATAGATACATAACAGGATATGGTTCTTTGGTCA
>Ga0272448_1003211_pt1 | contig 19655 bp, 25 predicted proteins | sample YNPCB0191_FD_202220 | JGI IMG/M metagenome (GOLD analysis project Ga0272448, IMG submission 202220) | Hot spring sediment microbial communities from Yellowstone National Park, WY, United States - YNP-CB-019-1 | ecosystem: Environmental > Aquatic > Thermal springs > Hot (42-90C) > Sediment... | reverse complement strand
TTGAGATGCTCGAAGCCCACAAGGCCCTGGGGAAAGGTCCAGACTTCGTCCTCGGCCACGGCCACGGTGCCGAAGCGGGTCGTCGCGACTTCCATCATAGCTCGTCGAGGTCCTTTTCCTGCACCGATGAGGCCAGGAGGTTGAGGCGGAAGATCCGTTCGTATACCTCGTCCCGGTGGACGGCCTTCGTTTGCGGCGCCCGAATGCCGATCTTCACCTGGCCGTCTCGAAGTTCGAGGATCTGAACGTGCACGTCGTCGCCGATCCAGATTCCCTGCCCCGACTTCCTTGTCAGAACCAGCATGCGCGCCTTCCCTGGCTTTCGCTGCCTGACGGCTGTCTCTGCTAGTGCCCGAGCATCGTATCGAAGATCGACCGCGCAGCCAAGATCGTGGCCTGGAGAGCCGACTGGTATTTCGTGAGTCGGCTGGAGGCCTCGATGATGTCCAGATCCTCGGCCGAAGAGACGAAATTCTCCAGGTACGAGAGATTGTCCTCCAGACGGCTGTAGGTCTGGTCCAGCCGGTTCATCCGGGCCCCGATCTCGGCCTGGGCCCGGCTCACCTGCAAGATGGACCGGTCAAGATCGTCGAGAAGCCCTGAGATCCGGTCCCTGTCCGCACTTTCGAGACCCTGCCGAAGTTCGTCGAGCACGGCCAGGATGTCCACGTCGTCCTGGAAAACCGAGCTGCCCGGGAGGCCGATCGTCATGCGCTCGCCGGGCGCCACGTCGATCGAGAAGGCCCCATTGTCTCCTTGATAGACGCCATCCTGGGAAAAGGCCGCGGTCTCGGTTCTGTAGCCGGAGAACAGATACCGGCTTCCAGTCTCCCTGCCGCCTGTCCACTGGGCATTGGCCAGGGAGAGGACCTGCTCCCGGATGCTTCCCACTTCGCTGGCCAGGCCGGTAAGACTTTGGGCGTCCAGGGTGCCGTTCGCTCCTTGGACCGCGAGTTCCCGCGCCCGGGCGAGCAGGTTGGAGACGCCACGCACCGAAGTCTCGGCCTCGGCGAGGTAGTCTTGCGCGAAAGAAATGTTCCTCCTGTATTGCTCCACGGCCCGCTTCGTGCCCTTGCTGGTTTCGATCCTGCGGAACACAGCCGGATCGTCACCAGGTCTCTGAATCTTTTTTTGCGTCGCAAGAGCCTCCTGGACCTCATAGACACGCTTGAGATTCTGGAACAGACCCCGCGTCGCGGCTTCGTACAGCATGGGCGAGGATATGCGGATTCCCATGGCCTCCTCTCCGGGCCGCGCTCCCTTACACCAGGTTGAAAAGCTCGGCCATCACATCGTTGACGACCGTGAGATAGCTGGCCGCGGCCTGATAGGCATGCTGAAACTTCATGAGGGAGATTTCCTCTTCCTCCAGGGACACCCCCGAGACCCCGTCCCGGTAGTTCTGGAGGGAGGTTGCCAGCACCTCCTTCGCGTCGGCTGTCCGCGACGCTTCCTGGGCGTCGCTCCCAGCCTCCTGTAGGAGTCCCTGGTAATAACCCGAAAGGGTCGTCGTCCCGCCGTCCAAAAGTCCCGTGTCCCGCAGGGCCGCCAGGGCCAGGGCGTTGCGGTTGTCGCCGGGCGCCGGAAGAAGCGTGTCCGGGTCGAGTTCCTGGGCGGCAGCGATCTGGTTCGGATCCGTGATGGCGACCTGAAGGGTGAGGGCGGGGTGGTCGCCCTCGAAGCTGAAGAAAGGCCTTCCGGTCGACCCATCCAGCCCGTATCCGGTTCCGTGCGTCTGGTTGACTGCTTCGGCAAGGGTCGAGGCCAGACGGTCGAGATCCTCGCTGTAGGCCGCGATGCGGCTTCTGGTTTCCAGCACCGCCTTGACTTTGCCTGATCCTATCCGCTCAGTGATGTCCCTGCCCTGGACGAGAAGCCGATAGTAACCGTTGTCCTGCGGGTCAGCCTCGAGCTCGAGCGTTCGGGCCGTTGTACCCTCCACTAGGGGCTGCGAGCCAGCGGCGAGCACGTTTACGGTGATGCCGTCTTGCTCGATCACCGTGATGTCCAGGTACCCGGACAGCTCCTTGAGCAAGGCGTCCCGCTGGTCGAGCAGGTCGTTCGGAGGCGAGCCGGGTCCGGTCTGGCGGGAAAGCTCCCGGTTGATCTCTGCGATCTGACTCGTCAGGTTGTTGATCTCTTTCTGGTATCCCTCGAGCAGGGAGTTGGAGTAACGCATTTCGTCCTGCAGGGAGCGGGCGACCAGGTGAAAGCTGGAGGCGAGCTGCTCGCCCTTGGAAAGCACGACCTGCCGTTCCGCAGGCCCTGAGGGATTTCCGGCCAGATCCTGCCAGGCATTGAAGAACTCGTCCAGCACCTGTCCCAGGTGGTTCTCGTCCGAGGGATACAGGATGGATTGCACGCGCAGGTACGTCTGCTCGCGGAGCTGGTAGTCGCTGACGCCAGAGTTGGATGCGTAAAGCTGAAAGCCCAGGAAGGCGTCATGGATCCGCTGAACGCCCTGGATGTCCACCCCGGTTCCGTACGGGATGCCCCCGAGGTTGACGACGACGGCCGAGGAGAGCTGGACCCGCTGGCGGCTGTAAGCGGGGTTGTTGACGTTGGCGATATTGTTGCCCGTCACTTCGAGTCCGAACTGAGCGGCCATAAGAGCGGATCGTCCGATATTGAGCAGATGGACCACACTCATGGCGCCGAGATCCTCCCGCGGCTATCGTACAGACAGGAGCCAAGCCTGAGGCCCTTGAGAAAGCTCAAAAGCCGGCCGACCATTCGGGCCTGTTCGTCGAGAGCGAGCCGGAGCGTTTCGCACCGCTCCCAGATTTCGCGAAGGAGCAAGTTCCGCCGCTTTAGGAGCTCTTGTGCGGGTGGCTTTGTAGGCAACCCGGTTTCTCCGCCGGAGTCCGAGCCGGTCTGTCTTCTTGCACTCAGGTCACGCAGAACAGAGGCGATCCGGGCCTTTTCGGCAGCCACCCGTAGGAGCCCTTCGCTATCGAAACGTTCGAGAGACGTCTTTTCCGAATCAAGAAGCTCCCTGAGGCGGGCGAGCTGTTCCACCTCCTTCTCGAGAATCGACGCGCCTGAGGTCGTGCTCAATGCTCACCCTCCCTGGAAGTCTCTGAACACGTCTTCAAGCATCCGGGCGGCCACCGCGGTGCTGTCCGGCCGGTACGTCCCGTTCTGGATCTGTGTGCGGATCTCTTCGAGCCTGCGGGCCCGCTCGTCCGAGCGAGCCTGAGCAGCTTTCTCGGCCTCGAGCAGCTGCCGGGACTCGGCTGACAGACTGACCCGGTCCTGCCCGCGGCCGGATCCGGCCATTGGCTGACCCTTCTCCTTTCGCCTCGGCCCGTCCGCGCTCCGTGCTTCTTCGACTCCGCCTTTGGGGATTCCGTAAATCTTCATGGCCCTTCTCCCGCTGTTTCGGCAGGGGCGGACTGCGGGCTTTTTTGGGAACGCAGCCCTCCAGTTGAATTATCGGCAGGATCCGCAGAAAGTTTAGGTTTCATGAAGCGAAGCAGTTGTTCCTTCAAGCCCAGTCCGCCGGCCTTGGCCACGGCTTCTCCCACGGCTTGGTCGAACCAGCTCTGATAGACCTCCTTGCCGAATCCGCTTCCCTCGGCCGATTCGTCGCAGAGAGCTTCCCTGAGACCCCGGACCATTTGGGCCACGAACAGGGCCTCGAAGGACTCTGCCACTTCCTCCACGCTTTTTGGGTCTCGGGAAACCGTCCCCGGAGGTCCAGAGGAAGGAAGCAGCGGGGGCAGTTCGTCGATTCGGGATTCCCAAGCCATAGGGTAGTTTCTCCAGCCTCTACATGATCACGAGGTCTGCCTTGAGGGCGCCTGCATTCTTTATCGCCTGCAGGATCACGATGAGGTCCCGGGGGGTGACTCCGACCGCATTGAGCGCCCGGACGACTTCTCCGAGGGTCACACCGGCCGGGAGCAGCATGAGCCGGGCCTCTTTGTCCTGCACGGACACGGTCTTGTCCTTGACTATTGCGGTCTGCCCCACTCCGAAGGGCGAGGGCTGGGACACCTGGGTCTGCTCCTGGATGACCACACTCAGGCCGCCGTGGGAGACGGCCACCGTCGAAATCCGGACATTTTCGCCCATAACCACGGTCCCAGTGCGCTCGTTGATCACGACCCGGGCGGTCCCGTCCACTGGAACCTCGATTGCCTCGAGCCTGGCAACGTACTCGACCGTACGGTCCCGGTACTCAGCCGGGATTTCCACGAAAACGGTTCTGGAGTCAGCGGCGGATGCCACGGTCGAACGCATCTCGCGGTTGACGGCTCGGACCAGGTTCTCGGCCGTTGTGAAGTCCGGTTCCTGAAGCACGAACTCCAGACGATTTGTCAGGCCAAGGGAGGGAGGCGGCTCTTTTTCCACGAGGGCGCCCCCGGGGATGGTTCCGACAGTTGGGTGGTTCATCTGAGCCTGGGCACCTCCGGCACCAGCCGAAAATCCGCCGATGGAGACAGGCCCCTGGGCCAGGGCGTAGACCTCGCCGTCCACTCCCTGAAGCTGGGTGAGCAGAAGGGTGCCTCCCTGGAGGCTTTTGGCGTCCCCGATAGAGGAGACGAGCGCATCCAGGCGCATACCGGGCCGGGCAAAGGCCGGCAGTTCGGCCGTGACCATGACGGCTGCCACGTTTTTCACCTTGACCTGGTTAGGATCCACGTTGATGCCCATCTTGGTGAGCATGTTGGTCAGGCTCTGGATGGTGAACTCGGTGCCCTTCTTGTCTCCAGAGCCGTTGAGACCCATGACGAGCCCATACCCGAAAAGCTGGTTCGGTCGAACGCCCGTCAGTTTCGCGATGTCCTTGACGCGCGACGCCTGGGCGGGATCGCCCCAGGCAACTGCGAGGAAAAGGAAGAGAAAACAGAGAACCCCGTGCCGGCCCTTCCATTTGCCGACGGCACGAAGATATGTCTTTTTCTTCCAGCCGTTCTCGCCGCGAACGGAATGCATGGAAAACTCCTCTGAACTTGCTGTACGTTTCTCGTGGCTACAAGGGCCAGATCCAGTCCATTATCCGACTCAGCCAGCCGGGCCCCTGGACGTCGCCCAGGACGCCCCGGCCCGTGTACTTGATCCGGGCGTCCGCGATTTGGGTGGAGACCACGCTGTTGAACGGTGAAATGTCCTCAGGCCTGATAACGCCCTCGAGAAAGACTGTCTGTTTTTCCCGGTTCACCTTGACTTCCCGCTGGCCGCGGATCCTCAGATTCCCGCTCGGCAGCACTTCCACAACCGTGGCCGTCACGGTCAGGACGAGCTCGTTCTTGCGTGTGGTCTTTCCCGATCCTTTGAAATCGCGTGCATAATCGCCCTTGAGACTCGGCGAAAAGGGCTGGCCGGAACCGAGAAAGTTCGTCATGCCCAGGTTCTGGGGCAGCCCGAAGATGTCGTCCATAGAAGCGTCCATCTTGGCCGTCCGGTCGCTCTCTGTGCTGGCTTCCTGGGCCGCGGATGCTTTTTCGACGATCTTCACGGTCACGATGTCGCCCACGTTCCGGGCCTTGCGGTCGAAAAAGTGACTGGCCGCTCCCTGCCTCCAGATCGAGCCCGCAGGATCCGCCGGGGTCGGCAACACCCGGGCCTCTTCAGCTTCGGCACTCTCGGCCGCTCGGGTGTGGGCACAGCCTGCGGCGAGACCTCCCACCGAGACGCCGAGCCAGGACGTCACCACCAGAGCTCTCAGGCAGAGGCAGGCCTTCGAGCGAGCAACGAACCCGACGCCCTTTTTGCGCTTTCCCGATCTCCTCGAGTTCATCTCTCCTCCCGGGTTAAAAGGACACCGCCACTGTGTTCCGGTCCACGACGGTCGCAAAGACCTCGGTGCCCGTGGCTACGTTGAGCACCCGCACACGGTCCCCTGCCTTTCCGTTTTCCAGAAGCCTGCCGGGCGCCTCGATCCGCAACCCCTCCTTTTGCGCCACGATGACCACCGCGTCTCCGGTACCAGGGCTGCGGCCCTCGCGTAGGTGCATCCGCTTGAGACATGCGTTTTGCGAGACGGGCCTGTAGATTTCCTTGCCCACCACCTCTTCGATGTCTCCATACTCGCCGTTGCGGCCGGGCCCCTCCTTCACTTCCACCCGGACGTCCTCGGCGGCGATCTTGTGGCCGATGGGCAGACTCCGGCACGCCACGACCACGGTGCGGGTGAACGTGAGCTGAGCGACCACCCAAATGGAGTCGGTCTTGCCCGCTTCGGTCTCGGCCTGGACGCAAATGGTGGTTCGCGGGGCCCACTCTTCGCTCGGCTCCTTTTCCACCGCCACGATCCTGCCCGACATGGGGAACGAGATCCCGCGGGCAGCCTTCCAATCGACGAGTTGGGTCCCTGCAGGCCCGTGCTCCCGCACATATCCGGCAAGAGCTTTTCGAATGTCCTGCTCCGTGATCTGGTGCGCACCCGCCCGACATGGAGCTTGAGCTGCGAGTGCGGCGAGCAGCGCAATCCAAGCGGCCCTGGTCATTGCTACCTCCTCAGATTGGCCGCCATTTGGAGCATCTCATCAGCGGTCTGGACGGCCTTGGAATTCAGCTCGTAGGCCCGCTGGGTGATGATCATCCGGACCATTTCCTCCACGACGTTCACGTTGGACATTTCCACGAAACCCTGGGAAAGCCTTCCCATGCCTTCCTCGCCGGGCACGCCGGAGATTTCCTCCCCGGACGCTTCTGTGGCCACAAGGAGATTCTGACCGATGGGCCTCAGCCCCGCCGGGTTGATGAAACTCGCCAGTTCGATCGAGCCCACTTCTGTGGGAATGTCCGAGTTGCCCTGCACCACGGATACGATCCCGTCGGCACTCACCATAATCTCGCGGGTGTCTTCCGGAATCGAGATGGAGGGCTCCAGCGGGTAACCGTTGGCGTTCACGATCCTGCCTTCGCTGTCGAGCTTGAAGGCACCACAACGGGTGTAAGCCACTTCGCCGTCCGGCATGAGGATCTTGAAAAATCCCTTCCCCTCGATGGCAAGATCCAGGCTGTTGCCCGTCTGCTCGAGATTCCCCTGAGAGAAAATCTTCTCGGTGGCGATGGGCCGCACGCCCAGGCCGATCTGCAGGCCGGTAGGCACCTGGGTCTCGGGTGACGAGGCCGCGCCGGCGATTCGCTCCTGCTGGTAGAGAAGTTCATCGAAGTCGGCCCGGCTTTTCTTGAAGCCCACAGTGTTCACGTTCGCCATGTTATTGGCGATCACGTCCAGATTGAGCTGCTGGCTGCTCAAGCCCGATGCGGCGATCCAAAAGGTTCGAATCATGTCGGCGACCTCCTTTTCGTTTCCTCGGCCCGCGCATGGCGGCAGCGCGGGGCCCGAGCCGATGCGCTCAGGTTCTGTTCATTTCCTGGATGATTTTTTCGTCCAGGTCATCCAAGCCGTTGATGAGCCTCAAGAAGGACTGGTAAGCCCTGAGCCGCTCCATGAGCCGGACCATTTCCTCGAAGGGTTTCCCTGTGGATCCTTCCAAGTAGCCTTGGGCCACCAGGGACTTTCCCTCGGCGAGCGGGTTGCCTTGATCGTCCACGATCTGGAGTCGGCCCACGGTCTGGCCGGCCGAGCGGATTTCGCCGTTCGGCAAAACGAGAAGGTTCTCAGTCCCCTCGAGCCTGATCTCACCGCCCCCGGCCTTTTCCACCGGCAGGCCCGTTCGCGAGACGAGCCTGCCCGAGGTATCCAGATGGAAGTGGCCGTCCCGGGTGAGTTGGGTTCCGGCCGAAGTTCGCACCACGAAGTAGCCCGGGCCCTGGATCGCCAGATCAAGGGGGTCGCCGGTTCTTTCGAGTTCCCCCTGACTTCGGTCTCTTGCTTGGCCGCCTATTGCCGCAAAGGCAAGCCGGTCCGGCGGCTGTCTCTTGCCGTTCTGAAAAGCGAAAGGCACGGACTCGACCTGGTTCAAAAGGCGCTTGAAGCCAGGCGTGGAGCTGTTGGCCAGGTTATGGGTGATCGACTCTGTGTCACGCTGGACCGCAATAGCGCCGGAGGCGGCAATGTAGGCACCGATATCCATGTCGTCTTCTCCTGCTCCCTTCTGTCTTGCCGTACTGCGTTCGTGGTCAATTCTGAGTCGTTAGCAATGGCTGTGCCAGAAATACCTTTTCTGAATTTCTCTCGTTTTCAACTGGTTGCCTGCGCATGTCCGGTCCTGCAAGGCGGGCATTTTTTCCTACCCGGCAAGGGATGCCCGGTGCCGGAGCCGATACAAGAACGCGTAGATTTCGGCCACGACGTGGTAGAGTTCTTCCGGGATCTCTTGATACAGATCCAGTTGCATGAGGGCCTCGACGAGGACAGGGTCCTCCCTCGTAGGAATTCCCTTAGCCCTGGCTTCCTCGATGATCCGGCGGGCCAGCCAGCCGCTCCCTTTGGCCAGCACCCGCGGCGCTCCGTGCACGCGCTGGTCGTACTGGAGAGCGACTGCAGCCTCACGCTTGTTCCCCATGACGCGCCTTTCATGTCTCGGCCAGGTTCAGGCATAGGTCTCCAGAAACCGAAGGTTTCTCATTCTGGCTTTCAGGTGCACGGGAAGAGTGCGAGAGACGCTCACGGCCGCCGGCCGGATGCCCGTGGATCTCATGGCCCCGCAGAACTCCTCGATCTCTCGCGCAAGCAGTTCGTGAGTCCGTGGCCCTGCGCAGAAATGAATTTCCGCACGATTTGCCGCCCAAAGTACGGTCACGAGCACGTCTTCGGAACCGTCAAAGGGGACGCGCAGGGCCAGGAAGAAGCCCTGCTTCCCTTGCGCATCCTCGCGCTTCTGCAGGAAGCCCTCCACAATCCGCTCGTCCCCGAAGGGCATCCAGAAGGAGACCGGTCCTTCAGGTCCGCCCTCCCAGGCCCATACCTGTCTGAACTCGACGTTATGGAGGAGCTTTGCCACCGGACTCTGCGGCGACGCGACGCCGGACCGCTCGAATTGCGCAAGCAACATCCCCTTTAGATCTTCCTGGAAGACCGGGCTCCTGCCGGTACGGATCATCTCCTTGAGCTTGGCTTCATAGAACAGCCCGCAGTTGGCAAGGGCCCGCTGGATCGCTCCCGGAGTGCAAAGGTCCTGGAACAGGCCGCTCCCAGCGGCCAGCCGCGGCGCAAGGGCCCGGAAAAGAACAGCCAAGGGCTCCTGTTGGGTCCGTCCTCGGGCCAGGAGCTCACCCAGCCGATCCCCTGATAAAGGTCTGGCCACGAGAACGAGCGTCCCCTGGCGAACCACCGCCTCGGCGAGGTACCTCGCACCGGGTTCCAACTGGATCTGGCTCTGCACCTCCAAGCGCTGCTGGCGGATGGCGATGAGGTACCGTCCCTCGCCCAGTGCCTCCAGAACTCGGAAGGAGACAGTCTCGCCCTCGGCAAGAAGCCGGGACCACGAAGGGGCTCCCTGCTGCCAGGACAAGACCAGGAGAGTCGGTGTGCCGGTCGTTGCGTTCATGTTTCACCAAACGGGGAGGGCCGCGGGTCTGAATCTCGCCTGCGTTTCGGACTTCAGGGAAGAGCGCACCGGAACGTACCCGCCTTGCCGGTTTTTTCGATCTCGTTGAGAGCCAGTAGCATTTCGATCTCCGACGTCGCGGTTTCGAGCTTTCTGGAGATTTCCTCCACCGAGAGCCCCTTGCGTCTGAGCTTGCGGGCCTGCCTGGCGATCTTCTCCACGTCGCCTCCGGTCTGGGCGTCCTCGGCCTCCATTCCATCCTCCCTGCCGTTCCCTATAGGTTTTCCCCCCACCCGGGTTCCAGCCGGAAGGGACGACGCCCCCCGAAACAGGGACGACCGAAACCTGCGCACTGCCAGGTGGACCGCCAGAAAGACCAGCAGGGCGGAGCAGACCACGTCCAGCCCGACCAGCACGTACGGTTGATGCATAAGATCGAAGTTCATCCTTTGGGCCTCCTTTGTGTATTTTCCGATCGAGGTGCAAGCGACTGCTCGAGCGAGCGTGCGTCGGTGTCGTATGCGCTTGCCTCACAGCTTCGCGGGTGTGCGCACGGGTCCCGGAGAACGACCCCTGAGGTGTCTCTTCATACGCGGGTGTCAACCCGCTCTCCCCGCCCCTTCTCCTCTTTGGCGGGCTTCTCCTTCTCCTGTCCCGACCGGTCGCGCCTGGCCGGGTCGCTTCGTTTACCTACTCCCTGGATGCGGTCTGTTCGCTCCAGCGGATAGAGGATGTCCCGAATTCGGTCGATTGTCTCCACCATGGGCTTCCCTCCTCGCGGGGCGGCCTGGCAGCGTCTCAGCCCGGTCAGGGCTGCTCATCCCCCTGCCCATCCGGCGCGGGGACGCTGGCCGTCCCGCTGTCTTCCAGGGGATGGAACACCGGCGCAGACCTCTCCTGAATCGTGTCGAGAGGTCCGGGTACCGGCTTGACGTCGAACTCTGCATCTTTCTGTTCCTTGACCACGATGCTCACTCTCCGGTTGAGCGGCGAGTACGGGTCTTCCTTGATGAGCGGGTCGGTCGCCGCATAGCCGACCACTTTCATGATCTTGTCCTGGGAGACACCATTGGCAATGAGAACCTTTCGGACCACGTTGGCCCGGTCGACAGAGAGTTCCCAGTTCGTGTAAGCGTCCATGCGGTACGGATGGGCGTCCGTGTGTCCCTCGATCCAGATCGGGTACGGAAGCTTGGCGATTTGGCGGGCAATGATTTCGAGCAGCTTCTGCCCGTGTTCGAGAAGGCGCGCCTCGCCCAGTCCGAACATTGCCTTGCCGGAGCGCTCGACGACCTCGATCCGCACACCCCCGGGTGTGATAGCAACGAAGACCTGGTCCATGGCCTCCGAGAGCTTGCTTTCCAGCTCTTGCTTGATGTCCTCGGCCAGTCTCCTTTCCCAAGCCGTGCCGCCCTGGACGCCTCCTGGGTCGGCCTGGAGCAAGATCGCCTCGCCGGGCATGTGGGAAAGCTTGCCGCCCCCGATGCCTTCGTCCCCCCGGATCAGGCTGAAGCTGCGGAAATACTCGGCCACGGCCTTGCGGGTCTCTGCGGACATCATGGCCACGAGCCATAGAACCATAAACAGAGCCATCATGGCTGTCACGAAATCCGCGTAAGCCACCTTCCAGGCGCCGCCGTGGTGGCCTCCGTGGTTCTTCTTGACCTTCTTTACGATGATCTCTTCCGGGTGCATCAGCGTTTCTTGAGCACCTCCTCCACCTCGCTGAAGTCGGGCTTTACGTCCTCGAGCATCACCCGCCGGCCGAACTCCACCGCGACTCTCGGCGGGATGTCCTTGGCAAAGGCCAGGATCGTGGCCTTGATGGCCTCGAGGACCTTCCTGTCGGACCGGTGTCGGTGCTCCAAGTTCCGGGCCAAGGGCCCTACGACACCGTAACACATCAAGACGCCAGTAAAGGTACCCACCAGTGCCGCGGCCACACTATGCCCGATCACTTCCGGGGACTCGCTCATCTTGCCCATGGTGATGATCACACCGAGAACCGCGGCCACGATGCCCAGGCCGGGAAACGCATCGGCCAGGGCCGAAATCGTGCCAGGCACCCTGCCCACGTCCTCCTCGTGGGTCTCGATCTCCACGGTCATGAGCTCGTCTAGGTCGTGGGGTCGGATGGAGGTGCCCATGAGCATGAGGCGCAAGGTGTCGCACAGCATGGAAACGGCTGCGGGGTTGGCCAGAAACCCTGGATACTTCTTGAACAGCTCGCTCTTTTCCGGTTCTTCCACGTCCCGTTCGATGGCGAGCGCCCCGTCGCGCTTGATCTTGGTGAGGACCTCGTAAAGAAGAGCCATGATTTCGAGCGAGCTATTCTTGTTGTGGTTGGATCCCTTGAAGACCTCGCCGAGGGAGGAAAGGATTTTCTTGAGGAGCTTCGGAGGGGCCATGACGATGAGGGACCCGGCTCCGGCGCCCAGAATGATGAGGAACTCCGAGGGCTGGAAAAGTACGTGGAGATTTCCATGGTGCATCGTGTAACCGCCAAGGATGGAGGCGAAGACCACGAGAATGCCGACGAAGGTCATCATGTTTCCAGGTCCTCTTTCTGGAGTCGTGCCTTGAGACGCAACAGCGCCTGGGTGTGAAGCTGGCAGATCCGCGATTCACTCACTCCCAGCAGGGTTCCGATCTCTTTGAGGTTGAGTTCCTCGTAATAGTAGAGCTCGATGACCTGGCGCTCCCGCTCGGGCAAGACCTCGATCGCCCGGCTGAGGATCGCATGGACCTCTCTCCATTCGGCCGAGCTTTCCGGGCTCAGACCGTCGATGGCTTCGCGTTCCTGAGCGATCTCCTCAAGAGCCCGTTCGGACAGGCTCATCTCCTCGATCTGGAGGAAAGAGAGGGGCCTGGCCTGATCGAGAAAAAGCCTGTAGGCTCGCTCTGAAAGGCCTAGCTCGTTGCAGATCTCCTGTTCGTCAGGCGCCCGTCCCAGCCTGTTCTCCAGGGAGCGGATGGTGCGAACGTACTGACGATACCGGTCTCGGACGCCGCGGGGCACCCGATCGTGTTTACGGATCGCGTCCAGCATGGCCCCCCTGACCCGAATGGCCACGTATGCCTGAACCGTCTCCCTCCGGGAGGCGTCGAGCTCTCGCAGGGCTTTGATCAGGGCCAGCACCCCCGCTCCGACCAGGTCTTGTGTCTCGAGCCCCGCAGGCATGCGCATGGCCAGGCGGCCGGCGATCTGCCGGACCCAAGGAAGGTAGGAGAGCACGGCCTCCTGCTCGGAAACAACCGGTACGGCTTGGTATGTCCAGGCGCTGTGCATGATGCTCGTACCTCGTCTCTCCTTTATCCTTTCCCGACCGGGGAGAGGCCGCCTGCACCGCGCAGGCCCCCTTTCCCCTGTGTGCCGCACACACCCGGCTCAGCCAGAAGTCTGCCTGCCAGGTCCCTAAGATTGGCCCCGGCCTTGGACTCAGGATGCAGGACCAGGACAGGCTTTTGCAGTCGAACGGACCGGGTGAGCCGGGGGTCCTTCAGGATGTGCCCTAGGTAGCCGGGCTTGAGCCGCAGGAAGCGCTCCGCAGCTCTGCGGAGCGTCTGAAACACCTCCAGGGCCTGCCCCTCGGACTCTGCGAGGTTCACCAAGAGGCGAAAGTCCTGTTCTCCGTTTGTCCGACTGAGTATCTTCATCGTGGCGTACGCGTCCGTGATCGCCGTCGGTTCCGGCGTCGTGATGAGGACGACCCGGTGGGCGAAGCTCGCGAAGAACCGCACGTTGGAGGAAATCCCGCTCGAGGTGTCGATGAGAATCGTCTCGGCTTCATCCTCGATGTCCCGGAACAGGGCGAAGAGGCGGATCTTTTCTCCGGTACTGAGCAGCGTGAAATCCCGCACCCCGGAGTCCGCAGCCAGGATCTTGACCCCCCGGGGACCAACAGACAGGGCCTCGGCCAGGCTGCACTGCCCGAGCAGCACGTCTTCCATCGTGTGAGCCGGACGTAGCCCCATGATTACGTCCATATTCCCCAGTCCCAGGTCGGCGTCGATGATGAGAACCCGCCTGCCTGCCTCGGCCATGGCGATTCCCAAATTGGCCACGATGTTCGTCTTGCCGACCCCGCCCTTGCCGCTGGTGAATGCATAGACCGTAAGCGGCGGTGCTGCATGTGTGTCCGTTGTCATCTAGGGCGCCTCCATCATCCGATCAATGAGCCGTCCTTTGTCCGCGGGCTCGATGTCATGGGGAATGTTCTGGCCGTTCGTGATCCAGGACAGTGGGAGCGAGGAATTCAGGACCGCGTCAACCAAACCGCCCAGGGACCGAGCCTCGTCCAGCTTGGTAAGAATTAGGCTCTTGGGAGCGAACCGGCCGTACTCGGCCAGGTCTTCCAAGAGCACCTCCCGGGCATAATGGGGGCTCAGGAGGAGATGGAAATGGACGTGAGGACAGAGGTCCGCTGCTTCGGCGATCCTGTCGCGAAGCTCCTTTTCCTGCAGCGCCCGGCCTGGCGTGTCGAGGAAAAGCGTGTCCGCTGCACCGAACTCCCTGATTCTTTCGGCAAGCTCCTCCCGGGTGAGCACGAGCGCTGTAGGGACGCCAAGGAGTTTGCCGATCCGGTTGAGTTCCTCGCGGGCTCCGACGCGGCAAACGTCCAGGCTGAGGATCGACACCTTGCGCTTGCGCACGTACCGCTCCATCGAGGCCAGCTTGGCCAGGGTGGTGGTCTTGCCAACGCCCGTGCGGCCCAGAAGCCCGATGCACAGCTTGCCGTCCGTCAGAGGTTGGGTGGTGGCGATGCGATTGAGGAGGAGCTTTCTGAGCTCCCGCCGCAGGGCCTCCGCTTCCAGCAGGTCCTCGAGGGAAGCTCCCCTTGCAAGCTCCTGCACCGTTTGGTAGGCGCAGGCTTCGCTCATGCCTTTTTGCTTGAGATCACGGTACAAAAGGAGGGCGGCCTTGCCGAGGCGCATCATCTCCCGCTCTTCCACAAGGGAAAGCAGCATCTGCTTGATCTCGGCGATCTCGGACTCCAAGGAGTTGAACTCCGCTGCCTGAGTCTCCTTGTGCGGCTCTGTTGCAGCCACGACTTCCACCCGGCCCCCGGGCAGGGTTTTCTGGGAAAGGATCACCACGTCGTCGCCGAGTTCCTGCTTGGCCTGCTGGAGTACCGTTTTCATGCTGTTGCCGTAGAATCTTCGGATGTGCATCCTTCATCCCTCAGCGGTTGACCGTCACGAGCCTCGTGTCCGGGGCGATCTCGTTATAGGAAAGCACGGCCAGGGTGGGCAGGAAGCGCTTGAGGAGGCGGCGCACGTGACGCCTCAAGTCTGGCGTGGTCAAAAGGACCGGAATCTGTCCTTTCTGTCCTGCCTCGTCCATGCTGTTCTTGAGCTGTTGGACGAGGCGGCGTACCTCTTGGGGTTCCAGGGCCACAAAGCTGCCCTGGCTCCCGGTCACGAGTGCCTTGGCAACCCGCTCCTCCCACTGGGGCTCCATCACGATGGCGCACAGAGACCCGTCGTCGCCCTTGTGCTCCCGGGTGATCTGCCTGGCAAGGGCTTGGCGCACGTGCTCGGTGAGCGTCTCCACATCCTTGACCGCAGCGGCGTGATCCCCCAGGGTTTCCAGAATGGTTAGGAGGTCCCGGATGGAGACCCTCTCCTCCAAAAGGGCCTGCAGGACCCGGTGGACTATGCCCAGAGAAAGCTGGTTCGGGACCAGCTCCTCGACTACTTTCGGGTGGTCCTTGGCCAGCTTCTGCAGGAGGCTGTGCACGTCCTGCCGGGTCAGCAGCTCTCCGGCGTGCCGGCGGATCACCTCGGCCAGGTGGGTTACGATGACCGTAGCCGGATCCACGACCGTGTATCCCATCATTTGAGCTCTTTCGCGGTCCTTTTCCGAAATCTGGAGCGCCGCCAGGCCGAAGACGGGCTCCAGAGCCGGCACACCCTCGAGGCCCTGCTGGGCGCTGCCGGGATTGATGGCCAGATAGGCGTCAGGCTGCATGGTTCCGCGGGCCACCTCGTTTTCCTTGACGTAGATCCGGTATTCCGAGGGACCGATCTGGAGGTTGTCTTTGATGTGGATCGGCGGGACCACGAAGCCCAGCTCGAGAGCCAGTTGCTTCCGCAGAGAGCGGATCCGGTTGAGGAGGCCACCTCCCTGGGAGGCATCCACGAGGGGCACGAGCTGGTATCCCACGTCGATGGCGATGAGATCCACGGGCTCGATCCGCGGGCCTTCGTCGGTCTTCTCTTCCGGCTCGACCGCCGTGGCTGGAGCTTCGGCCGGACTCCGCGAGGCAGCGTATGCGAGGCCTCCGGTGAGCGCGCTGAGAACGAGGAACGAGACGTGGGGGAGCCCTGGGATCAGGGCGAACACGAGGAGAATGCCCGAAGCCAGATAGAGCACCTTCGGGTTTCCGAGCAGTTCCTTGTATAAGGTCTTGCTGAAGTCAGCTTCAGAGGCAGTGCGGCTTACCACGATGCCGGCGGCAGTGGACACGAACAGAGCCGGGATCTGCGAGACAAGCCCGTCTCCCACGGTGAGAAGCGTGTAGTTCTTGGCTGCCTCGGCCAAAGGCATACCTTTTTGGAGAACGCCGATTGTCAGGCCGCCGAGTATGTTCACTGCCGTGATCACGAGACCTGCGATCGCATCGCCCCGGACGAACTTACTGGCCCCGTCCATCGCCCCGTAGAAGTCAGCCTCCCGCGAGATCTGCTGTCGTCTTCTGCGGGCCTCGTCTTCGCTGATGAGCCCGGCGTTCAGGTCCGCGTCGATACTCATCTGTTTGCCCGGCATGGCGTCCAGAGTGAACCGCGCCGCCACTTCGGCAATCCGGCCGGCACCTTTGGTGATCACGACGAAATTGATGACCACCAGGATGAGGAAGACCACGAGCCCCACCACGTACTCGCCGCCGACCACGAACTGCCCGAAAGAGCCTATCACCTTGCCGGCCGCCTGCGGGCCCTGGTCGCCGCGGAGCAGTACGAGCCGTGTGGAGGCCACGTTCAGCGAGAGCCTGTAGAGGGTGGCCACGAGCAACACGGCCGGGAAGAGGGAGAAATCCAGAGGCCGCCTGACGAAAAAGCCGACGAGCAGGATCGTGATGGAGAGCATGATGCTCATGCTGAGAAGCAGGTCGATGAGGGTGGGCGGCACGGGCAGGATCATGATCCCCAGGATCAGCATGATCCCGATCGGGACCGCGAGGTCGCTTCCCCTTTTCAGAACAGAGGGGCCCCCTTCGAGTACGTTATTCGCCACGGACGCCATCTGCTGTCCTTCCCTTGATGCGGTAGGCCTGGGCGAGGATCTCGGCTACGACCCTATAGACCTCGCCCGGGATCTCACGGTCGAGCTTCACGTTCCGGTAAAGGAACCGGGCCAGCGGAGGATTCTCCACGATGGGAACGCCGTGCTCGCGGGCCAGTTCCTTGATTCGTTCACAAAGCCGTTCCGCCCCTTTGGCCACGACCCGAGGCGCCATGTCCCGGGACCGCTCGTAGAGCAGTACAACGGCCACGTGTTCTGGGTTGGTCACGACCACGTCGGCTTTGCGGACCTGCTGCATCATGCGCTTTCTCGCCACGTCCTTCTGCAGGCTGCGGATTCGGGCCTTGACGTGCGGATCTCCCTCGGATTCTTTGAATTCCTCGCGGAGTTCCTGCTTGGTCATTCTGAGCTCTCGTTCGTAGTTCCAACGCTGGAACAGGAGGTCGCAAAGGGCGAGAAAGAGCAGAGCCATCCAGACCTTGAGAACGAGCTTGAGAGCGGCCCAGCCTGCGTAGACAAACGCGGACTCGACGGGCCGGTCGCACAAGGCCGAAAGGGCCGGCAGGCTCTTGTGGATTTCCTGATAGGCAATCCAGCCGACCAAAGAGACTTTGAGGAGGCTCTTTAATGTCTCGGCCAGGCCGTTCAGGGAAAAGAGCCTCTTCCAGCCGTTCAAGGGATTGATCCGGTTCAGGTCCGCAGAAAGGGCCTGGGGAGTTGCGATGAATCCCACCTGTGCCACATTGCCGGCCACGGCGAGCGTGCAGGCCACCAAAAAGAGCGGAGCCAGGAGCGAAAGGCTTTCAGTTCCCCACGAGGCAAGCAGATTCACGGCGTCCTGGATCTCTTCCAGGCCTGTCTGGAACTCCAGCGCCCTCTGGAACATGGCGACCCAGGAACGAAGCCATGAGGAACCGGCCAGGGCGAAAAGGGCAACACCGCCGCCCAAGAGCAGAACCGAGTTGATTTCCCGGCTCTTTGGAATGTTGCCCTTTTCCCGGGCTTTCTCGCGCTTGCGACTGGTTGCTTTCTCGGTTCGTTCTTGACCGGGTTGTTCAGCCATGACCTACCTTCCGAGGGCCGCCAGGACCTGGTTCATGGAGACGAAAGCTTCCTGAAAATACTCCTCCAGGCGCGTTCCCATAGGACGTGCGGCCAGAAGGAGAACGAGCGCTCCGACGAGAATCGTGATCGGGAACCCGAGCATGAGCATGTTCATCTGCGGTGCCAACCGGGCGAGAAGCCCTAAGGCCAGGTACACCAGAAGCAAGGCCAGGCTGACGGGCCAGGCCAGCTCAAGGGACGCTCGGAACAGGTCCATGCCACCTGTCCGAACGAGGTCCAGAAACAGGGAAGGCCGTACCTGCGCGAAAAGCGGCGGGACCACCGCGAAACTCTTTGCCACTGCTTCCACGGCGATGAGGTGACCGTCCGCCTCGAGGAACAGAAACAGGGCCAGCAGGTTCAGCCACTGGGAGATGACCGAGTTCTGGTCGCTCGTGGCCGGGTCCATGACGTTGGCGATGCCGAGCCCCATCTGGAAACCCACGAGTTGCCCGCCGAGCGTAATCGCGGCTAAAAGCAAGCGCACCCCGAAGCCCATAGCGGCTCCGGCGAGGATCTCCCTTGAGAGTCCGCTCACGAGGACGCGCAGACTCACATCCTCAGGCAGAACGGGCTCAGGCAGACAAAAGGAGAACAAGACCGCCATCCAAAGAGCAGCGCCAGCCTTCCACGTTACCGGGAAACGGCCGCTCCAGAGGGGGAGCGCGAACAGCAGTGCCGTCACCCGAACCAGAACCAGCCCGTACAACAGAAGCCGCCCCTCCAACAGTTCGAACATCGATCGGTTCCCTTCCAGCTCAGCTCAGCGGATCACCATAGGAATCATGTGAAACAGGTTCAGGGTGAACCCCAACAGACGGTCCAACATGTAGTGGCTGAAGAAAAACAGGCCTGCCCCCATGGCCAGGATCTTGGGCACGAAAGTCAGGGTCATCTCCTGGATCTGGGTGATGGCCTGAAAAATGCTCACTGCCAGTCCTACAACGAGGCCCAGGCCGAGAAGAGGCATGGCGACCAACAGCACCGTCTTGAGCGCTTCCATCGCGACTTCCAAAACCAGATCCGGTCCCATGATCAGAAACTCCTCACGAGGGATTCCACGAGCAAGTTCCAACCGTCGGCGAGCACGAACAGCATGAGCTTGAAGGGCAGGGAAATCATGACCGGCGGCAGGAGCATCATACCCATGGACATAAGGACGCTCGAGACGACCATGTCGATCACGAGAAAGGGGATGTACAGGAGAAAGGAGATCTCGAAGGCCGTCTTGAGCTCGCTCGTGATGAAGGCCGGAATGAGCACGTGGGTCGGCACGTCAGAAGGCCCGGCGGGCGGATCGATCCGAGAAAGGCCCACGAACAGGGCGAGATCTTTGTTTCTGGTCTCCCGGAGCATGAAGGCCCGCATCGGGCCGAGGGCTCTTTCGAGAGCTTCTCTTTCCTCGATCTGGCCGTCAATGTAAGGGCCGAGGGAGGTTTCGTAGATTTCGGTCCAGACAGGCTGCATGACGAAGAAGGTCAGAAAGAGAGCGAGCCCCACGATCACCTGCTGGGGCGGCGCCTGCTGGGTCCCGAGGGCGTTTCGGAGGAGGGAGAAGACCACCACGAGCCTCGTGAAGGACGTCATGGTCAGGACGAGAACCGGAACGAACGTGAGCAGTGTCAGGACGAGCAGGATCTTGACCGGCGCGCTGTACCCCCCGGTGTCGAGGGAGCTCAGCAGCCGGGTGCCTGCCGCCCAGGACGGATTCGCGTGCAGGCATCCAAGGAGACCGACGAGCAACGCCGTCTTCTTCATCGGCTCGCCTCCCCCTTGTCCGTCGCGGCATCGGGCGCCGCCACCGCAGGCCGCCTGGCCAGAAGGGAAACCCGGTGGGGCGTGACGCCCAGGACGAGCCGTTCTCCGGAAATCTCCAGTACTGCGATTCTTTCCTT